>MDSV01030099.1_pt1 | contig 23154 bp, 19 predicted proteins | sample 810851 | NCBI WGS metagenome assembly MDSV01 (sample SAMN05326640, study PRJNA326480) | marine metagenome | isolation source: seawater | place: Atlantic Ocean: North East | collected 2012 | reverse complement strand
GTTGTGATAAATACACAGAACCATTTATAAAAGGTGGCTCTCAGATGGACCCTTTACAAAAGCGGGGGCAATTCCACAAGAAAGCCCTGACCGATTAGGGATTTGGATGGGGTGGCGTATCGTCGAAGATTATATGGATAGAAATCCGGAAACAACCATTCAAGACTTATTTAAGGAACAAGATCACATACCGTTTCTTAAATCGTACAGACCAGAACATTAAAAGATCATGCCAGATAACATTATTAAAATTACAGTATCCACAGATGATAACCATGTACCAACTGAAATAGTTTGGTCTGCGGACGGCGAGGACAGTGTCGAAAGAACTGCAAAAGCGATGTCACTTGCCATGTGGGATGAGACGGATGGGCGACTCATGAATATGGACTTGTGGACGAAAAACATGAGTGTTGAAGAGATGCGTCATTTTGTATGCCAAACAATGATGACGCTTGCAGACACATTTGAACGTTCAACCTCTGACAAGCCTCATGCTGAGGCGGTAAGAGGGTTTACGAGAGAACTGGCCAAAAGAATAGGGGTCATGAAAGAGGACGATTCAGCAGAGGTTAAAAAAGCTGATTCGTCACCTCAATAAAGGTCAGGAGCTCCTCTCTCCCATCACCTTTCACAGCGCTTGTAATAAAGATGGGTGGCATTTTATGCCATTGCTTAAGCATCACCGCTTCGTATTTTGATTGAAACGCTTCCCGTTCTGTTTTGTTGAGCTTGTCAACTTTTGTAAACACAAGGACAAATGGAATTCCAGTCTCACCGAGATAAGCCATGAATTCCAAATCAACTTTCTGGGGCTTCAATCTCGAATCCACGAGCATCATCGTACACAAGAGATTCTTGCGACCTTCTAGAAATTGCCGGGACGTTCTTTCCCATTTAATGCGCTCTGATTTACTAATTTTTGCATAACCAAACCCTGGCAAGTCAGTCAAATACCAAGGGTTTGTCTTCTTGTTCTTATCGAGCTCTAATCCATTAATTGCAAAATGATTGATGAGCTGAGTCTTGCCCGGCGTACTGGAAATTTTTGCCATCGAATTCCTTCCTACCAACATGTTGATGAGAGAAGATTTTCCCACGTTAGATCGGCCAATAAAAGCATACTCAGGCCTATCCATTTCAGGACATTCCCTGGGATGGGCACTGCTTTTAACAAATTCTACCTGTGAAATTTCCATGACTTAAAGTTGTTCTAAGACTGGACTCCTATTGAACGTGAATCATACCAATCAGATAATATCTTATTAAATTCCTCTGGATGCTCCATCATGGGCGCATGGCCACACTTGTCGATCCAATACAGATTAGCATCTGGGAACCCCGCTAAAAAAGATTCGGCAACATCTGGGGGTGTCACGATATCATTGCGACCCCAGATTAAACAAACTGGAATCGTCATGGCTGGCAAATCTTTTTCCATATTGTGACGAATCGCTGATTTGGCAATTGAGAGAATTCGCAACACTTTATTTCTATTGTTCACCGCTTCAAAACACTCCTCAACCAATTCATCAGTAGCCATTAAAGGGTCAAAGAATGTAACGGCAACTTTATTCCTAATATACTCCTTGTCCTCTCGCCTTGGAAAACTGTTTCCAAAAGCATTTTCATACAAACCACTGCTTGCTGTTAGGGTGAGGGAAGAGACTCTTTCAATGTGGTTCTTGGTGAAGATCAAACCTACATGACCGCCCAAACTGTTTCCAAGTAAGTGAACTTTATCTAGGTTCATTGCATCGACAAAACCCTTGATGTGTTCTGCAATTGTACTGGCATTGGTTTGACGAAGAGGCAGTTCATAAATGGGAAGTATGGGGATAATGACCCTAAATCTCTTACTGAAGTGTTCCCTTACATGGGAGAAATTACTCATCGCACCAAACAATCCGTGTAGGACAATGAGCGGTTCTCCTGTGCCCTCTTCAACATATTTGTATTCTCCGAGTTCAATGATATTCGTGTCCATCTCTTCTGATTTGAAAGGCCAAACTACACACATAACAACCATTACTTACACCTAAAATCACTTAAACATCCACGTTGGTTTGTTCACATTCAATGTTAATATCATGTTGAAATGATAATTTGTCGATTTTACTAAATCTACGCTATCCCTTGAATAACATAGGTTTTTAACTCTAGAATGTTTATCACTTTTCCACAATGTGGTAGAAAGTGTCATTTAGTGGGAATATGTGGGGAATCTTAACTAATTTTGTAGATTCGAGACAACTCTGACAATGCTCAACCTATTAGGAGAACATATCTGTAGAATAGACGCCAAAGGGCGCCTCATGTTCCCTGCAAAATTGCGACGTCAATTGGACAAGGTTCTGCATCATGGACTTGTCATTAACCGAGACATCTTCGAAGGATGCTTGGTGCTTTACCCAAAGCCAGAATGGGATAAAGTGAACAAGGAAATGACGCAACTGAGTCGTTACAACAGGAAGCATCAACTGTTTCAAAGAAAGTTTATGAAGGGGGCTACCATCGTGAACCTTGATGCTTCTGGAAGATTAAATGTACCGACTGCACTCCTCGAATATGCGGGGATAGACTTGTCAAAAAGCAACGAGATCATCGTGTCTGGACTTGGCGAAAAAGTGGAGATATGGACCGTTGAAGGATATGGGAAGCAAGTATTAAGTGACGACACCGATTTTGACTTTGGGAATTTAGCTGAAGACGTCCGTAAGGACATTGAACCAGGAAACGCAACCTAACACATGACACAAGCCTACCACGTCCCCGTGCTGCTAGACGCCTCAATAGAGGCGCTTAGACTTGGCGACGGCAGCGGGGCCTGGATGGATGCGACTTTCGGTGGTGGCGGTCACAGCAGGGTTATTTTGGAAAACCTGAATGAAAAAGGAATGTTGTTTGGATTTGATCAAGATCCGGATGCTGTCGCAAATACACTTAATGACAAGCGATTCACCTTGGTTGAGGCAAATTTTAGATATGCCAAGCAATTCTTAAGCTTACATGGGGTAGATAACCCAAACGGAATACTGGCAGACCTTGGTGTTTCTTCTCATCAATTTGATACCGCAGAGAGAGGCTTTTCACTGCGCATGGATGGGCCATTAGATATGCGGATGAATCCCGAAATAGGCATGTCTGCAGCTGATGTGATTGACGAATACACATGGGAAGAACTTATGGTCGTTCTAAGGATGTATGGGGAGGTCAATCGGCCCGATCGCGTTGCACGTGAAATTGTATCCGCTCACAATACGACACCAATAATAACAACGGAAGACCTTGTGAAAGTTCTAAGTAAAATGGCGCCCGGTGGGAGAGAAAATAAATTTTACGCCCAAATATTTCAAGCGCTAAGAATTGAAGTCAATGATGAATTAGCGGCATTAAAAGAATTGCTTGAGCAGTCATCAAAATTGCTTAAACCCGGTGGGAGATTGGTCGTGATTTCTTACCACAGTCTCGAGGACCGTTTGGTCAAACACTTTATGAGATCTGGGAATTTTGAGGACAAAGTAGAAAAAGATATTAAAGGTCAAATACACGCCCCATTTGCACCTATTTCACGAAAAGCGATTGTTGCCTCGCCAGAGGAAGTGATGAATAACCCACGTGCCAGAAGCGCGCGACTTCGCGTAGCTGAAAGAACTGAATTTCAGAATGCATCATGAAGTGGTTATTTAGACGAAATAAAAAAGAAAAGCCTGCAGTAGGAAATACTACAGGAAACAAACACCTGACACAAGAGGAGAAAAATGCACGCATTGAAGCTCAGGAAATGGCAAAAAACGCTGCTGATGAAGCAACGAAAATAGCCACAGAAAAAGCAAAAAAAGCACGCGACTTTTCAAATCAAAAATCGGAGCGTACACGTCAGGAAAAAGCAACAAAACAGCGTGCTGAAAACAACAGTATCGGTAAGTTTTTTCGCGACATATTAAATGGAACATTCTTGACAGGTGATGGCATCACAACACACATTCCATATCTCCTCTTCATGTGTGGTATTTTTTTATTGTACATCAGCTTGGGGTACAAATTTGAGAATATCGAACGAGAGAAAATGAAGACCGAGCATGCGCTTGAAGAAGTCACTGCTGAATATAAAACACTGCGATCTGAATTGGAATCAAGGCTACAACAAAGCCGAGTGGAAAGCGCAACAGCATTTCTTGGACTTGAACAACCTATGGAGCCGCCTGTACTCCTTGAAGTAGATGTCAAATGACTTCAAGAAGTAAAAACATAGGAACTTATAAAGTGGCGACCGGCAGGTATTGGGTCGTCTTCGTGTGCCTTTGTTTCGTAGGGCTATGTATCTTCTGGAGGCTGTTTTCAATTCAAACAATTGAGAATGAAATCTGGTCGGAAAGAGGCGCTGAATTCAAACACAGTATTCGAACGATTGACCCTGCCAGAGGACAAATTCAAGCACAAGACGGAAGCCTACTTGCGACCAGTGTGCCTGTATATGATTTAAGATGGGACACGAAATGTGAAGCCATCAAATGGACGTTATTCGAAGCGGAAAGAGATTCGTTATGCCTTGGACTGGCAAGCGTTTTAGGTGGAACCCCTCAAGATTACTCAATAAAGCTTGACAAAGCACGCGAGGCTGGAAGCAGATCAACCAGATTTGCAAAACAAGTTTCGTTTACAGACTACAAAGCGCTAAAGAAACTCCCATTTATCAGATCTGGGAGGTATACGAGTGGGTTTGTTTTTGAACGAAAAGAAGAAAGGCGTAAACCATTTGGACAGCTTGCTGGCCGAACAATTGGTATTGACCGTGAACATCAAAGAGTGGGGATTGAACTTTCTTGGAACAAAGAACTTGGAGGGGAAGAAGGAAAACAAATGCAAAAAAGAATCAGTGGAGGCGCTTGGCTCCCTGTGACAGATGATTATATCGTAAAACCGAAAGAGGGATTAGATGTCGTGACGACAATTGACATGCACTTGCAAGACGTTGCATCAAATGCACTGGAAACGCAATTGAAACGGCACGATGCTGAATGGGGTGTGGTCGTTCTCATGGAAGTCGAAACAGGCTACATTCGAGCGATCACAAATCTCAAGAGATTTGATGACAGTGAGGGAAATGCGAAATATTACGAGAGTTATAACCACGCAATAGGAACGTCCATAGAACCGGGGTCTACATTCAAACTTGCATCACTCATGACATGCCTGGAATCGGGTGGAATGACCCTCAATGATTCTATCGATGCTGGCAATGGAGAGACTTTTTTCCATGATCGGAGAATGCGAGATTCGAATTGGGACAAAGGTGGACACGGAAAAATATCACTCAAAGAATGCTTCGAGATGTCCTCAAATATTGGCACTGCGCTCGCTGTAAAACAATGCTTCGATCTAGAGCCACAGAAATTCCTGGATGGGCTCCAAAGAATTGGTGTCACACAACCTTTGGGGATAAACCTCGTTGGTGAAGGAATACCTAAAATATATACAACAGTTGGAGAAGGTGAATGGTCTGGACTTTCACTCACACAGATGGCAATCGGTTATGAAGTCACACAAACACCGCTTCAAACTTTGGCTCTTTATGGCGCCATTGCGAATGGCGGCAGAATGATGCGCCCCACATTTGTGAAAGAAACACAAAGAAAAGGGGAGGTTGTCGAAACGTTTGGACCTGTTGTCGTGAATGAACGGGTATGCTCCTCGAACACACTCCAAAGCTGTAGAGACATGTTAGAAGGAGTTTGTGATCCAGATGGAGAAGGCACAGCTTCGCATATTTTTAAAAACAGACCGTATTCTGTTGCTGGAAAAACAGGTACTTCCAAAATTGCCATCAAGGGGGGCTATGCCAGTGGACGATACCGCGCATCATTTACAGGCTACTTCCCAGCTGATGAACCTGAATATGCTTGCATTGTGGTCATTGCAGATACGAGAAGTGGATCATATTATGGCAGTGCAATCGCTGCACCTGTGTTTCGGGATTTGGCAGATTTGATCTATGCAACTGACCCCTCATTTCATGAAGTTCTAAATCAGCCATTGTTGGCACAAGTAGAAAGGCACCTCCCTACAGCGATGAATGGCGCACGAGGAGAACTTGTGATGTTGTATGATATGTTAGGAATAACCTATGAAGACAACAGTGAAGGGGAAGATTGGGTCAACGTGAAAACGGGGACAGAAAGCGTGACAATATCCTCAAAAACATTTGAGAATAAAGCCATCCCTGATGTCCGTGGAATGGGACTGCGAGATGCATTGTACCTGCTAGAAAATGCCGGAGTGAAAGTCTTATACAAAGGGACCGGAATTGTAAAAAAACAATCAATTACTCCAGGAACGCGATTAAGCAATATGAATACAATTAGAATAGAATTGTCGTGAAACTACTCAAGGATCTAATATATGACGCGCGAATCAAAGAGATTCAAGGAACGACAAATGTTGCCGTTGAGGGGATAAGTATTGATTCCCGTGTCATCAAACCGATGAGCCTATTCGTTGCAATTTGTGGAACACAAGTTGATGGTCATGACTACATCAAACAGGCAATTACGAATGGTGCAACCACTGTTGTATGCGAACGGACTCCTGAAGACTTTATGCGTCCTGAATCTGTCACAGTTGTCATCGTAAAAAACAGCGCAGTGGCGCTTGGGTTTATCGCCTCTGCATATTATGACCACCCCTCACATGAAATGAAGATTGTGGCTGTAACAGGCACAAACGGCAAAACCACAATTGTCACCCTCTTACACGGTTTGCTGAGATTGTTAGATAGAAAAACGGGGCTTGTGGGGACAATCGAGAACCGCATCAACAACAAAATTATTGACGCAACGCACACGACACCTGATGCCCTTACGCTCCAAAGCTTATTCCGAGACATGGTGGATTCAGGATGTAAATTTTGCTTTATCGAAGCCAGTTCGCATGCGATTGTACAAAACCGTTTGTCTGGAACAACATTTGCCGGCGCAGTTTTCACAAACATCACCCATGACCACCTTGATTACCACGAGACTTTCGACAAGTATCTCGCGGCAAAAAAGCAGCTTTTCGATTCCCTACCCGCAAATGCATTTGCGCTAATCAATTCTGACGATTCGCACTTTGAAGACCTCGTCTTTGACTGTAAAGCAGAAAAAACAACCTATGGCGTTGCCTCTATGGCAGACTTCAAAGCGAGAATCATAGAAAACCAACTTCAGGGTTTGCACTTACATCTTGATGGTCAGGATCTGTACTCAAGGTTAGTGGGTGGGTTTAACGCCTCAAATTTGGCTGCCGTTTATGGTGTTTCAAAACTTCTGGGATTAGATGGCCTTGAAACACTTACGCAGATGTCACTCCTCACGCCACCACCAGGAAGATTTGAGCTGGTCCAAAGCCCAGATGGCATTACTGCAATTGTAGATTACGCACACACACCGGATGCTCTTGACAACATCCTCCGCACAATTGCGACATTTAGGACAGGTGGAGAGAGATTAATTACTGTGGTGGGTTGTGGCGGAGATAGAGATATCACCAAGCGGCCAATCATGGCAAGAGTCGCCGCTACAGGATCTGACAGAGTGTTTCTAACATCTGACAATCCACGCACGGAAGATCCAGGGATGATCCTTGCGGACATGACATCAGGCCTTGACCCTATCGACAAAAGCAAATGCATTTCCATCACAGACAGACGCGAGGCAATAAGAGCCGCTGCTGCTTTTGCTGAAGCCGGAGACATCGTCGTTGTCGCTGGAAAAGGACATGAGACTTACCAAGAAATAAATGGAGTGAAACACGATTTCGACGATCGCAAAGTTCTCATGGACGCCTTTATACCAGCTTAACATGTTATACCACTTATTTACATATTTAGATGCTGCATACGACCTCCCTGGAGCGGGTCTTTTCAAATTTGTAACATTCCGAGCGGCAATGAGTTTACTCACATCGCTGTTTATCGGGATTTCGTTTGGAAAGACAATCATCGAATGGCTTCAACTAAAACAAGTAGGTGAAATTGTTCGTGATTTGGGACTCCAAGGACAAATTGAAAAACGAGGAACTCCCACGATGGGAGGCATCATTATTTTGACTGCCATCCTCGTGCCCACACTGCTTTTTGCTGATTTAACAAATGTGTATACACACATGATGATGATTGCCATTTTGTGGCTTGGCAGCATTGGGTTTATAGATGATTACATTAAAGTCTATAAGAAAAATAAAGATGGCTTAGCGGGTAGGTTTAAGATTGTAGGACAAATCGGAGTGGGAATCATTATCGGTGCGATTATGATGTGGCATCCAGATGTGGTGATTAAAGAACTTGGAGAAAATGGTGTCTGGAACGAGATAAGATCAACCGTAACCACCATTCCATTTGTCAAAGGCAACAGTTTCGACTATGCATGGTTGATCGAGTGGGCCATTAATGATGTGACCGTCTGGGTCTGGATCGTCTTCATCCCTATCGTGATACTCATTGTTACGGCTGTGTCAAATGGTGCCAATCTCACAGATGGACTGGACGGATTAGCGACTGGCACAAGTGCAATTATTGGGATTACACTGGCAATCCTAGCATATGTAAGCTCAAATACATTAATCGCAGAGTATCTCAATATCATGTATATCCCTGGATCGGAAGAACTCGTGGTGTTTAGTGCGGCATTTGTCGGAGCATGCGTTGCCTTTTTATGGTACAATTCGTATCCAGCTCAAGTCTTTATGGGAGACACAGGGTCGCTCGCTCTTGGAGGAATCATTGCGGCTTTCGCAATCTGCATCAGAAAAGAACTTCTCATCCCAGTATTGTGTGGTGTTTTCTTAATTGAAAATCTCAGCGTGGTCTTGCAAGTGGGTTGGTTTAAATACACCAAAAAACGATATGGAGAAGGACGAAGAATTTTCTTGATGTCTCCATTACATCATCATTATCAGAAAAAAAATATTCATGAATCGAAAATCACTGCTCGATTCTGGATTGTTGGAATTCTACTCGCTGTAATCACAATTGTCACACTCAAAGTTCGCTAAGGCAAATAAAATTAATGTCTAAATCAATACTCATACTTGGTGCCGGGGAAAGCGGTGTTGGAGCAGCTAAGCTTGCTCTCGCTCTTGGCGACACACCATATGTGAGCGAATCTGGACAGGGGAAATCCCATTTTATTTCCGAGTTAGATTCAGCAGGTGTGGCTTACGAAACAGGAGGACATACTCCTGAAAAGTGGCCGACTTTCAAAACCGTTGTCAAGAGTCCGGGAATACCTGACGCTTCCCCGACTGTCCTCAAACTCAAAAAACACGGCGCTGAAATAATTAGCGAAATTGAATATGCCAGCAGGCACGCAACTGGCAAAGTCATTGCGATTACAGGTGCAAACGGAAAGACAACGACAACGGCTATGATTCATCGAATGCTGATTGACGCGGGTATAAATGCAACATGTGTCGGCAACATCGGGCCGAGCTGGGCGAGAGATTTGGCAGAAAGAAAAACAGATGCAGAAGTGACTGTTGTGGAAGCCAGTAGCTTCCAACTAGACGGCACTACATCATTTAGACCAGATGTCGCTGTCTTACTAAACATCACGCCTGATCATCTTGACAGGTACGATTATAAAATGGAAAACTATGCCGCGGCAAAATGGAAGATTACCCAATTCCAAACACAAAAAGATTTCCTCGTTTACAATTCAGACGATAAGGAAATTGAAAAACTGATTTCAGACAAAGGCACAAATGCACGTCTCGCATCTGTCTCATCTATAAAATCTCTTCATACAGATTTAATAGATCAAGAGAAGTTTCATGCCGGGCTTACTAATAAAAAAAAAGAATTTACAATACATACACCCCATAAAAAACCATTTTCTATGACCATTCAAAAACTTGCCCTACAAGGCAAACACAATCTGTTCAATTCTATGGCAGCTAGTGTTACAGGTAGAATTTTAGAACTCCGCAGTGAGGGAATTCGAGAAAGTTTATCGCATTTCGAAGGTGTCGAACACCGGCTGGAATACGTCGCAACGATTAATAACATTCGATTCATTAACGACAGCAAAGCAACAAATGTCAACAGCGTTTGGTATGCACTAGAGTGCATGAAGTCGCCTGTTGTATGGATTGCTGGAGGTGTTGACAAAGGAAACGACTACCGAGACCTTATACCCCTGGTAGAGGAAAAGGTGAAACATCTTATCTGCTTGGGAAAGGATAACTCAAAATTAATTGATACATTTTCTTCCAAAGTCGATACTATCCACATGGCGAAGACTGCAGAAGATGCAGTTCAAATCGCGTATGACTTAGGGTTGCCTCATGACACTGTATTGCTCTCTCCTGCTTGTGCGAGCTTCGATATTTTCGGGAGCTATGAAGAAAGAGGCAACAAATTTAAGAACGCTGTAAAGGGACTTTAATCCTGTATGGCTAATTGGGTACATAGTATTCGAGGAAGACTCGAGGGAGACAAAGTGATTTGGATGATCGCACTAATTCTTAGTGTTTGGTCTCTGCTATCAGTCTACAGTGCAATCTCGTCACTTGCATATAAAGCAAATGGCGACTCTCTGAGGTTTCTCATGAAGCAAGGTGGACTCTTAGTCATGGGGCTTGTGATCATGTATGTCGTTCATAAAGTTCATTATAAATACTTTGCACGGATCGCAAATGTTGTGTTGGTTTTTGCAGTATTAGCGCTTGTGATGACCCTCCTCTTTGGCTCAGACATTAACGAGGCCAGGCGTTGGATCAAAGTGCCCTTTATAGGCCTCACGCTCCAAACATCTGATTTCGCAAAAGTAGGTTTGGTACTTTGGCTGGCGAAGGAATTACATGTTCGACGCGAAAGGTTAAATGATTTTAAAGGAGAGGTTCTCCCGATGTTGATGAGAATAGGTTTGGTGTGTGGACTTATTCTTCCTGCGGACTTTTCTACAGCTGCACTTTTAGGAGTAGTGGCACTGGGAATGCTCTTTGTGGGTGGCGTCCCTTTTAAAGGTATGGCGTCAATATTTGGTTTGATTGTCGTAGCCGGATTCACTATTTATGGGGTGAGTAAAGCTGCACCAAACTTGATACCAAGAAGCGGAGTATGGGTTAATCGTGTTGAACAATTTGCTGGTTTTCATCGTTCGCCTGATATAGAGATAACTAAAAATTCAGATGAGGATTACCAAATAGATCTTGCGCAAGTTGCGATTCATCGCGGAGGGTTTTTACCATCAGGACCAGGAAGTGGAACATCAAGAAATTTCTTGCCACACCCATACTCAGATATGATTTATGCATTTGTAATCGAAGAATGGGGATCTGTCCTTGGAGGTGTCGGATTGGCGCTGTTATATTTCATATTGTTATTCAGAAGTATTCAAGCAGCAAGGAAATGTGACAGACCATTTGGCAGTTATCTGGCAATGGGATTAAGCCTTCTTGTTACCGTACAAGCTTTAATAAATATGGGGGTTGCCGTAAGGTTATTTCCGACTACAGGTCAACCTCTGCCACTTTTGAGCTACGGTGGCACGTCACTCATATTCACTTGCCTCTCAATCGGAATGATCTTGGCTGTGAGTAGAGCACCCATGCTCAATAAAAAACAATGAATACGAATCCTGAAGCTTCAAATAAAATAAGACGTGTCCTTATTTCAGGAGGTGGAACTGGTGGGCACATACATCCTGCCCTTGCAATTGCCGATGAAATTGTCCATAGAAACCCCGATGTAGAAATCAGATTTGTAGGTGCATTAGGCAGAATGGAAATGGAAAAAGTACCTGCTGCAGGCTATGACATCGATGGGCTTTGGATCAGTGGAATTGAACGTAAAATCAACAGCCTGAAAAACCTCAGTTTTCCATTTAAACTGATAAGTAGTCTTATTAAAGCTGGAAGATTGCTCCGTAAATACAGGCCACAAATTGTGATTGGAGTGGGTGGGTTTGCGAGTGGGCCTTTGTTATTTAGAGCCTCAAAAAAAGGCATCCCTACGTTAATTCAAGAACAAAACTCTTTTCCGGGAATTACTAATCGAATCCTCGCAAATAAAGTACAAACTGTATGTGCCGGATTCCCCGGTTTAGAAAGATGGTTTCCAAAAGAACGGATCGTAGAAACTGGAAATCCACTCCGATCAAACGTTTTGAAACTCGCTGATTCAAAACACACGCCACCTAAATCAGAATCCAGCGCCCATTTTAACTTCAAGAATGATACGCCCATTATTTTCATTATGGGTGGAAGTTTGGGGGCCAAATCTATGAATTCCGCCGTAAAAAATGTCATGGAATATTACGCGTCGTTAGAACAAACCAAACAAGTCCTTCCCTACTCGATTATTTGGCAATGCGGCGCACGTTTCTTGGATGAGAACTTGGCCTGGTTAAAAGATTTCGAAAAGAAACACCCAAAAATAGCACGTTCAGTAAATTGCTTGGGATTTATCGACAGAATGGATTTGGCTTATGCTGCGGCAGATATCATCGCAAGTAGAGCTGGAGCGATGTCGATTTCAGAACTTGCCTTGGTTGCAAAACCTACAATCCTCATTCCATCACCTCACGTTTCAGAAGATCACCAAACTAAGAATGCATTGTCCCTCGTAAAAAGAGGTGCTTCTATCCTTGTGGAGGATCGTCATGTCGTTGAGAACCTCAGAGTGGAGATAGAAGATTTGTTATTTGATCCGGAAAAATGTGAAGCCATGATGACCGCACTGAAAACGGCGTCTAGACCCAATGCATCTGTCATCATTGTAAATGAGGTAGAGAAGCTTCTAAATCAATAAATATGATTTCCTCAGTTGCATATCTGATAGGTGTAGGCGGCGCAGGGATGAGTGCAATTGCACGATACTTGCTTAAAAACGGCTGCAAAGTATATGGATATGATAAAGTAAAAACCAAACTCACACAAGAACTCGTTCGGGAAGGTGCACATGTGAATTATGAACCTTCAGTGAGCGCTATACCGGATGCTGTGAAGGCCGAACCGGGCAAGCTTATTTTGATCACCACACCTGCAGTACCATCAAGTCATCCACATCTCGTCCATTTAAAACAAGCAGGACACAAGGCCATTAAGCGGTCAGAATTTCTGGGACAAATTACTGAGAACAAACCGACTTTAGCGATTGCTGGCACACACGGCAAAACATCAATAACTGCGATACTTGCGCACATAGTAGCTGGAACTGAAAATGGATGTAACGCATTCATAGGTGGTATTTCAGCAAATACAAAAAGTAATTTTTACTGGTCTGATAAGGCCAAATGGACCGTCGTTGAAGCAGACGAATTCGACAGAAGCTTTCATAGCCTAAGTCCAACACATGCTGTAATTACATCTCTAGATCCAGATCATTTGGATATCTATGGAAATGAAGAACGTTTTGTAGAAGCTTTTGAGATTTTCGCAGATAAGGTGAAGGAGAAATTAATTGTCTGTCATGAAATTGCACGAAAATTTGACAAAAGGGCAAATCTAGAAACATATGGCATTGAACAATCCGGTTTACAACTCACGCATTCAGCCTCTCAAATTGATGGGTCCTCTTTGGGTTTAAAATTTGATTTAAATCTGAACAACAAAGAAACAGTAGTGAAAAACATCTCTGTCAATATGATGGGGTTGCACAATCTAGAAAATATCATTGCCGCATCAGCAATGGCCTACAATGCCGGTGTGGAAGTGGACATGATAAAATCTCGTTTGGCTTCATTCTCTGGTATTTACAGGAGGTTTCAAATACACACACACACCTCAAAGTCTGTTTATATTGATGACTATGCACATCATCCAACTGAACTTAAAAAAACAATCGAAGCCGTTAGAACGCATTTCCCAGGAAGACATTTAACCGTTATTTTTCAACCTCATTTATTTTCCAGAACGCAAGATCAGCAAGAGGGCTTTCGTGTTGAATTGAATAAAGTAGACAGGTTAATACTGCTTCCTATTTACGCTGCGAGAGAAAACGAAATAGACGGTTTCAATACACAATCGTTATTTGAAAAGATATCGCACCCCCACGCAGAAACTTCCACGAAAAATTCCATCTTCGAGAACTTAAAGGGGCACCAAGTAGATGTTCTTTTATCTGTAGGAGCAGGAGACATCGATTTACTCGTCCCTTCCCTCAAAAAATGGAGTTCAACATACGCCTGAATCAAAATGAAAAACAGCACAGTAACAATCCTCAGTATTTCCCTTATTCTTGGGGGTATATTGGTTTTGTTAGGTTTTGCAACAATTGATAAAGCTGAAAAACGAATTAATTCAATTGAAATACTCATTGTGGGGGCTGAGGGAACACAGTTCTTAACGCCCTTAAGAGTCCGTGAACATCTTGACACCTATGGGCCAGTCATCGGATTGATAGAAAAAAACATACCTCTTTATGAAATTTATGAGCATATCATGCTCATCCCTTCTGTACAATCAGCAAATATTTACCCCACCCTAGATGGAGAATTACATCTAAATCTCAGACAAAAGAATCCGAAAGCTCGGGTACACTCAGAACTAGAAGGTGACTATTATATCGATGAACAGGATAAGTATATGTATCTCGACGAGCAATACACTGCCCGCGTTCCAATTATACATGCAAAAAGCTACGAGGATGCGCTCAAAGGAATTGGATTCATTGACGCGACAGAGGGAGATGCTTTTTGGTCTGCTTTAATCGATCAAATCATCGTTGACAAAAAGGGTGGATTAGAACTCGTTCCTAGAATAGGATCTAGAATATTTCTTGGTTTGGAACAAGACCCCGATATTCAACGTAGAAATTTAATCACTTTTTACAGAGCCCAAATAAAGTCTGGAAACTTAAAGAAGTACGCACGTATTGATTTGAGCTACAAGGATCAAGTGATCGCGAAACGACATGTCTACTAATTACCGCAATACGAAACCCATGGAAAAAGATTTACAATCACCTGACCCTGAAATAATCGTCGGTCTAGATATAGGAACAACAAAAATTGCTTGTTTTGTAGGCCAAAGAACTGCGCATGGGAAAATCGAAATCCTGGGGTATGGAAAAAGTGATTCCGTAGGGGTGTCTCGTGGAGTCGTTTCAAATATTGAACGGACTGTTCAATCCATCAAGCTCGCTGTCCAAGCTGCTGAGGAGGATTCAGGCGTGGAAATCAAAGTCGTCAACGTCGGGATTGCAGGTCAACACATCAAAAGCCTTCAGCACAGAGGTATGATTACTAGAGAAAATCTAGATGATGAAATTCGCCAATCAGACATCAATGCCCTTGTGGAAGATATGCGAAGGTTGGTCATGCCTCCAGGCGCACAAATATTACACGTACTTCCCCAGGAATTTACTGTGGATAGTGAACCTGGCATCAAAGACCCCGTGGGAATGGCTGGCATTCGTTTGGAGGCAAACTTCCACATCATTACTGGAGATATCGCAGCAGCACGAAATATTTACAAGTGCATTACAAAAGCAGGATTAGAAATCGACCAGCTTGTTCTTGAACCACTGGCCTCGTCCTCATCTGTACTTACAGAAGAAGAAAAAGAAGCGGGCATAGCATTGGTTGACATTGGAGGTGGCACAACAGATATCGCAATTTTTCAAGATGGAATCATCAGACATACAGCTGTGATTCCATTTGGAGGAAAAGTCATAAGCAGTGACATCAGCCAAGGATGTAATATTATGAGCAAACAGGCTGAAAAACTTAAATGTAAATTTGGTTCAGCCCTTGCACAAGAAATGAAGGACAATGAACTCGTCTGTATCCCAGGGTTACAAGGACGTAAACCGAAAGAAATTTCTTTGAGGAATCTAGCAAGTATCATTGAAGCGAGGATGGTCGAAATCATCGAACATGTACACTATGAAATAAAAGCGTCAGGGTTAGGCGATCAATTGATCGGAGGTATTGTTGTTACGGGTGGCGGAAGTCAATTGAGACATATCACACAGCTGTTTCAGTACCATACTGGACTTGACTGCAGGGTGGGATATCCGAATGAACATCTTTACGAGCCACCGAAAGACACGAATATCCCATCATTCTCAACAGGTGTCGGCCTTGTGATCCGAGGTTATGAAGAAAGTGAAAGTACTGCTTCTATGACAACAAAGATCGAACCTGATGTTAAACGTCGCCAAGGATTCATGGAAGATTTCGTGAAGAATATTAAAGATTGGTTTGAAAAAGAAGAAGAACAATAGTCCACACCCATAAATATTTAAAATATGCAATTTGCACTACCTAAATCATCTAACAATCCCATTAAAGTCATTGGTGTTGGAGGAGGCGGATCAAACGCCGTTAATACAATGTTTGAACAAGGAATTAAAGGTGTAGACTTTATCGTCTGTAACACAGACGCACAAGCCCTTGACGTAAGTAATGTACCATTGAAAGTTCAACTTGGATCTACGCTTACTTCTGGACAAGGTGCTGGGTCTATTCCAGAAGTTGGAAAGAATGCAGCAATAGAAAACCTAGAGGACCTCACAAATTTACTTGGCGCCGACACCAAGATGGTGTTTGTGACAGCCGGGATGGGAGGAGGAACAGGTACAGGAGCAGGTCCCGTCATCGCAGAGGCATGTCGTGATTTAGGAATTCTAACAGTCGGAATTGTGACCATTCCTTTCAAATTTGAAGGGAAAAAGAGATCAAACCAAGCCGAGAGCGGTCTCAAAAACATGAGAGATTCTGTAGATACCTTACTCGTCATCAGAAATGACAAACTGAGAGAACTATACGGTAACCAGACATTACGTAAAGCGTTCAAAAATGCGGATCAAGTATTGTGTATCGCAGCGAAGGGGATCGCTGAAGTCATTACTCGTACAGGCGAAATAAATGTCGACATGAACGATGTAAATACGGTCATGCGTCAAAGTGGAAATGCGATTATGGGGTCGGGAATGGCATCAGGAGAAGGTCGATCAAAGTATGCCGTTACTGCAGCTCTTGAAAGTCCCCTGCTCAACGACAATGACATCACAGGCGCAAAGCATGTTCTGCTAAATATCACAGTAGGAAATGAGGAGATTCTAATGGATGAAATTATGGAAATCACCGATTACATTCAGGAGGCTGCTGGCCAAAATGCAGAAGTTATTTGGGGCTATGCAATGGATGATCAATTGGAAGAAGATATATGCATCACAGTCATCGCAACAGGATTTGAAGCACATGAAGTGAAAACGGGTTCGGAACAAATTGAAAGAAAGAGCATCATCTATAACTTAGGTGACGAATCAAACGAGGTTACTGCGCCTGTCGATTGTATGACTCCTGTAAATCATGAAGAAACCGAAGTCGAACTAAGTATCAATTCTGTAACCGATGCGAGTGAAGACCCTATTATTGTAGAAGACAAGCAGAATACGGAATTAAATTTAGAAGAACAATATTCAGATTTATTTGGCACCTCTCCAGAAACAGCTGTTCCTGAAGCACCACAAACGCCTTCTGAAAACGCCATCGAAGATGATGAATTTATTATTCATAATCTAGATGATGCCCCTTTGGAACAAACAGCAAATGAAACATTTAGTTCTCCTTCAACGATAAAAAATGAAGATGTCATTAATAACCCTGAAAGAGAAGAACTGAATAAAAAGGCCTTCGCAGAACGTCAGAGGCAAACAAAGACAGCACTTAACGATGTAAAGTTGAAGTTACGCTTACCAGGGCGTATCTCTGATTTAGAAAACGAACCCGCCTTTAAACGAAGAAATGTATCACTCGATGATGTGTCCCATTCATCAGAATCAAGTACAAGCAGGTTTTCGATTAATGAAGAAGTAGATGAAAATGGGGAACGTCGAATAGAACTGCGTGACGACAATCCATTTTTACATGATAACGTAGATTGATGGCGAGCATACATTCACAAATTACATTGCGCATAAAAGATGCGATGCGCGCCCAAGATAAAGTTCGATTGGCCACACTTAGAGATGTAAAAAGTAAATTTATTCTGGAGCAAACAAAAACTGGTGCTACAGAAGATCTAGATGATTCTATTGCAATTAAGCTGATCAGTAAACTTCAAAGACAACGTTTGGATACCGCTGAGATCTATAGAGGACAAGAAAGAGAAGACTTGGCTGAAGAAGAAATGGCACAAGCAAAAGTGCTTGATGAATTCCTTCCCCAAGCAATGACTGAACAAGAAATTGAATCCAAGGTGAAAGAAATTATCTCAAATCTTGGTGCTACAGGTATGGGAGATATGGGACGGGTTATGGGAGCTGCATCCACTGCGATGGCGGGTAAGGCGGATGGAAAAGTAATTTCGGGTTTCGTGAGGAGTCAACTCCTCAAATAAAACTATTTAAGTAATATTCGACATTCGACACCTGCCAGTGTGGTATTAAGAAAAGCGTTGTCAATGATTCTATAAGGGTTAGAGTCAATCACTTGTTCTACCCAAATCGAGTTACCTAAAGCACGAGACCAATACACCCCTAGATACCATCCAGGCGTTTCCCCTTTGGGCTCTTTTTCCAAGCCTAGTTCTGTCATCATTAAAACTGACATCCACCTCACCCTACCTAAATAGGCTTCGTAAGATCTGCTATTCATACCATCATCGGTGTAACCCTGAACAAAAACATCAGAGGGTCTTAATTCCAACCCGATTCCTGCTGCAGCGGTGACAAAATATCCCAAACCGAGAGGAACGCGCGTTTCGGCAAGGAATGGAATGTGATATACCGAAGCGCGTAACAAGGGGATGGTGTCAAAACTGCTTAATCCCAATGTGTCATTTTGGTAGTGATAATCGATTTTATAATTGTTTCTAAGCCACAGCAAGCCTGTTCCAAAAGTCCAATTTTCCTTAAACCGATATTGCAAACGAACTCCGAAACTTTGTCCTACTTTTGGAGACCAAGTTGTCGTTAAGCCATCCGCAGAAAATGTTTGCGGTTCCATCCCTACTAACTTAAAAGGAGTGCTGAGACGCGTTTGGACAGCCAATTCCCAAGATTGACCGTATGCCTGATTAGACAAAGCGCCGATGAGCGATAAAGCAATCATAAAACCGGTGATTAAAAGCAAACTCCACCGAAGTGTTTTTGATTTAATAAAGGGGTCTCTTATGGAGGCGTGAAGAAGGTTATTTGCTCTCATCGCTTCATTTAGATGTGTTCGGGGTATCCCAAACAAATACTTTGCTCCGTATTCCAATTCTTCATCTTCAAAATTCTCAAAGGGTATCTTTTCTGCAATCAGGACTCTTTCGAACATCTCTTTGTGATTTCTCTCATTAAAAGAAAAAATGTAATACCTGTTGTCCCCAGGATGAATGAAATAGTTCGTCCAACGCATTACGCTAATAACTTCGTTCGTATTAAATACTCTAAACCTTTCATAGTACAAATTTAACCTTCAAATTTGTACTATGAAGACAATTTTAATAACAGGTGCTGGATCCGGCATAGGGGCTGCTACAGCTCAACTTCTCGCAAAGCAAAAAAACACACGGCTGTTACTTGTAGGTAGAAATATTAACAAACTCAACCACGTACTAGATAGATTAGACAACAAAGAGTCACATCTTGTTGCTGAATTAGACATCTCTCAAATCAATAAACTCGAATCCTTTCTTTCTGGTGATGAGGCAAACCTGAAGGAGCACCCCTTGGTTTCGGTGTTTGCTAATGCTGGAATAGGCGGTTCAAACGTATATCATAAGTCTAACATACCTAAAGACAGGTGGAATGAAATCATTGACGTGAACCTATCGGGAACCTACTACACTTGCATCACAAGTATCCCTTGGTTAAACGAAGCAAAACAAAAAGGATATGAAACACGTCATATCATTGTGACATCTAGTATACTGTCACGATTTGGAGTACCAACACAACCAGCTTATGTCGCTTCGAAAACGGGACTCTTGGGGTTGGTTAGAAGTATGGCCATACAATACGCTCGAGATGGAATACTCATTAATGCGATAAATCCTGGTTGGGTCAATACAGAGATGGCGAGAAATCGTATTCAAGAAATGGCGGAGGAGGAAGGGGGCACATACGCGTCAATGCTGGAAGCGCAAAAGCAGTATGTCCCGACTGGAAAGTTTAGCGAGCCTGAGGAAATCGCAGCGCTTGTACAGTTTCTGTTTTCAAATGCACAAACATCTATGACAGGTCAAGCCATAGATATTAACGGCGGCGCATGGATGTCATAATCGCAATGTGAAACAGTAAACCCATAGAAAAGCCCCGCTTCGGCGGGGCTTTTCTATTAAAAAGTTTAAGACACAAAAAAGCCCCGCAAATGCGGGGCTTTCTTTATATCGTTTTTGCTAATCTTAGCAAGTAGTACCAAACGCTCCTAAGAAGATAAGAAGGTCAGTAGCTGTAATCGTTCCGTCACCGTTCAAGTCCGCAGGACATGGGTTAGCGATATCGAATGTACAAGAACCGTCATCAGAAACAGATGCTGCATCGTAGTTAGATGCATCTGGGTAAGTACATCCCTCACAACCAGAGAATACACACTGTTCAACATCAGAGATGTTTACAGCAGCGTCGTAGTTACAAGCACAAGAGATGTCACAACCAACAACACACTGATCACCAGAACCTACATTGAACGTAAATGAATCTGGAGCAACTCCACTTACTAGGCCACCAAATGCACCTAGTACAGTCCAAGTAATCTCAGAGTCATATGTACCTCCACCGACAGTTATCGTGTAACATCCATCAGCTAGACAGTAAGAATCAGTTGCAGAAGCACCAACGTCGATTGTACCTGAACCAACTTCAACTCCGTCAACAGTAGAAAGCGTGTAAACAGCTCCGTTCCATCCGTCTCCGAATGAGTCAAACATCTCTACATCTACACAGTTACTGTAGCAACAAGAACCATCCTCAATTGTTGCAAGCGCATCGTAGCTACAAGAAGTTGTATCCGTACATCCAGCACAAGTTAAGTACTCACAAGATCCGTCCTCATCAGTTGCAAGTTCGTCGTAGTTACAAGCACCTGCATCTGTACATCCACAAACAGCACCTCCTACAGAGATAGTCTGTGAATCTGGAGCACCTCCAGCAACAAGTACAGTACCATCTTCAATACTAAGATCCCAAGAAACTTCAGAACCCCAATCACCAGGAGTGACAGAGATGTTGTAACATCCAGGCTCTAGACATAGCATGTCGAATCCAAACTCTGGTCCAGCAAAGTTGTCATTATCTACAGAGAACTGAGCATCGTCAAGACTACCTTCGAAAAGAAGGTTGCCAGCAAGGTCAGATATGGTGTAACCTGCGTCATTCCATCCATCACCGAACGCATCAACCATATTTAGTTGAACAGCTGTTCCTGTTTCAGTTGAACAAACACATGACCAGAAATCACAAGTGTCAGTACTTACATTAGCCAATGGATCGTAGTTACAAGCAGCAGTGTTCGTACATCCCTCAACTACAGCAGCACAATCAAAAACAAGATCGAATGCACCAGCTGTACCTTCAGAACCTACGAGAACGTAGTAAAGTGTACCTACAGTTGAAACAAACTCGAAATTCACATCGTCAGCATCAAACAAATCACATGTACCTGTTCCATCACTACTAGCAGCAGACGCGAAGCACGTAAAGTCTCCAGGCTGGTAAACAGGCTCCATAGAGTATGCAGAGACAGATAATGTTGCTGATCCTGTAGCTCCAGCCTCTAAAGTAGTAAAGCCAATAACCTCACCAAGACCATTTGTAAATGTTGCGTTAGCACCATTCCATCCGTCACCGTAAGCATCATTCATAGTGAACGTGTAATCACCTTCAGGCAAACAAACACTTACAGTAGAAGGAGCGTTTCCTGAAGTAGCAGCAGCGTCATCAAGAGACCAAGAGATTTCTGAATCCCAAGATCCACCACCTACACTAATGTTTACAGTAACTAAACCTTCTCCACATGCGTCAGCAGGAGGAACATCAACTCCACCACCTCCACAAGCAACATCTGCTGTGTAAATGTTAATCTTAGAATCGATATCAGAACCACAAGTGCTAATGTTATGAAGTTGTCCGTCACCCACGAATGAGTACCAAACACCTGCTCCAGGAGCAGTTTCACATCCTACAACTCCGATTGGAGAACCTAGGATAGTTGAACCACCTGTTGAACCAACAGTAACTGTGTTACAATCCAAAGCTTGAGCATTGTCGCAAATATCATTTGCTGGAACAACACCTGTAAAGTCACAAGTACCATCGTCAGTTGTAGCAGTCGCATCGTAGTTTGTAGCAGTCGCATCAGTACATCCAAAGCTTATACCAGTGTAAGTGAATTCAAAGTCACCACATGTCGTCAGATCAGAAGTCCAGATCACAGCGTAGTAATCTGTATTAGGAACTAAGTCAATAAATGTTTCAACAGAACCAGCACATGTTCCAGAAACAACACAACCAGCTACAGGAACTAAAGATTCACAATCGCCTGTTCCCATAAAGCCTAATCCAATTGTTTCATTTGTAAGGTTTGTTGCATCGAAACTAAATGTATCGAAGTCCCCAGAGTTCATAGTAAACCACACACCATATGCAGTTGAGAATCCAGCCCATGGAATATCCATAGGTTCTTGTGAAGCACAACATGTTGATCCTGTGTATGTCTCTCCAGTCACAAGTGCTGTAGCATCATTACAATCATCGTTAGAAGGTACACCTTCACATTCAGTACAAGTAACAGAAACTACAAAGTCATTTCCATTTGTCGTAGCAGAGTACTCAGAAATCAAGATGTAGTAATCTACACCTGTTGATACGTTGAACGTAGCGCTAGATAAGAAACCAGTTCCACATCCATCATCGTTAGATGCCATCGCAACCAAAGAACCATCTACCGCTTGTGTGTAAACGTGAACCTTAGTATCTCCTGTGTAATCTGTCGTTGCATCGTTAGTAGGTGTATCACATGTCCTTACAGTCACTTGTTGATCTGCAGCCGCATTGAGAACGTACCATACACCAGAAGAAGCTACTTCGTTTCCAGCAAATTCAGAACCAATTAAACCTTGGTCATCCGTAGCGTATAATAAATTTCCGTTCACAAATGCATCACATGCTAATGCCTCAGCATTTGCAAGTTGATCGTTTGCAGGTGGCTCTTGACAAGATCCATCATCAATAGTAGCACT
>MDSV01049970.1_pt1 | contig 23158 bp, 15 predicted proteins | sample 810851 | NCBI WGS metagenome assembly MDSV01 (sample SAMN05326640, study PRJNA326480) | marine metagenome | isolation source: seawater | place: Atlantic Ocean: North East | collected 2012 | reverse complement strand
TCTGGTATGACTTAACTAAGAATCACTCGGAGTGCGGCGAAGTTTGCTATGAAGGACTTGCTATTTTCCTTCCCATTGGGATCATTCTTCTTGGATTATCCATCCACTTAATTCTGTTAGTTATCAAAGTTATTAGGAAAATGATAGAGGAATCGTAAACGACCGACTAATTGATACGGATAGGTTGGAAGGGTTCATCCGAAACCCCTTTGCATTTTATTTCCCGATACAAAGGGGATTCAGTGGGCCGATACAGACGCTATCCTTAGATTTACAAAAATTACCGGATTACGGTAATTTTTACTCAAATAATTTAGTCAATATTTGACAAATATTAGTGAATTTTGAGTAAAATTATTTTCAAAAATATTAATTTTTTACTCAAACATATATCGTTCTCAGTACAACGATTTGAGGCATGGTGCCGGGGGCAGGATTCGAACCTGCGAAGCTTTACGCAGAGGATCTTGAGTCCACCCCCTTTGACCGCTCGGGAACCCCGGCTTATGTTACAGCGTGTAACAATTCATTCTTGATTATTACTCTTCACTAGAAATGATTTGTTTTGAGGATGCCTCCTCATTTAAGCGTTTTTTAATTCTTATCTGTTCGAGGTGATGCTTACGATATTTTTGAAAACGTACTGCGTTTTGGTGGTAGAAATAACCAAATCCACCAGCAAGAAGAATGACTAAAATTACCACTAAGCCAAAGGTACCCATCAATTCATTACTAGATGAAGCACTATTATCCACATCTTTAATCATTATATTTTGTGAACTTGAGAAGTTTACTAAACTAATGACTAATTCTAACTCGCCACTCTTCCATGCTTCAATGGTAAATTCTTGTTGAACAAAGTCAATCGGGCCGATATAGACTGGAGTGATTTGCAATGCATTACCATCACTATCTGAAACCAAAACATCTACTGTACCATCTTGCAGACCTGTGTTGAATAGTATGACATTTAGCACAAAATTCTCACCTGATACAATTGCTTCGTTTTGGGGAGTAATCGAATTGATCTCAGGACTAAATTCAACTATGGATAATTGAGCTATTAATGGGTCTTTCGGGCTACCATAGCCTAATAATTCCAATCCTGCATTATCAAAATATTCTAACCAAATTATCAATGAATCTACCATTGATAAGTTTATTTCTCCATTCAAGAGATTTAATTTCGAATCAAAAGAATAGGATAGATTTGATATTTGGGTAAGGGGTAATGATCTATTGAAAGTCTCAGTCATGACATTGTCATCTTTGTCAACAAAATACCAGTTAACAACTATATCTAAATCATTAATTGATGTCTGTTCCATTACTTGACCTGTAATTGAAATATTTTCAATAATATCTGAACGTAATTTCAAAATCTTACTATAATCTAAATCAAGGTAAGGGTTTATTGCATCTATTTCTATTTCAATTATTGTCTCAAGGTCAAAATGAGGATTAAAAATTAAATTAAGTTGAACTGTGATTTTTGATTTGTCGATAGTTGGCGATATTGATAAATGGCAATTTAGTAAACCGTCGCTAATATTAAAATCAATGATTGTCACTTTGTCATCGTCGATTAAAGTTGTACAACTGGCCATGGTTTGCGATGAAAAATTTGTGACCAATATACTAGTTTGCGAATGCAAAAATGGAATTGAAATAAAGACTTCATCTCCAGGACTTGCCCAAATTATTGATGAATTTGAATCGCCAAAAGGAGCTGTTTGGTCATTTAGAACTGGATCTGTTCGGTTGACTAAGAGGTTGGGTTTCCAACTTAGACCTTTAATATTTGACGTGCCTAAATTTAAATCTGAACCTTCATCAAATATCTTCAGTGATGGGATTCCTCCGTCAATTCCAGCACCACTCATTACCGACCAATTAATTGAAAAAACAATGGAAATATCCCATTTTAGTAAATTTGATTGCTTATTTATCTTAACTTGTGGAGGAAAATCAAAACATAATTGATCATACTCAGTAATTGCATAAATTGGAATATATTCGATATAGCAATTTTCATTTACGTTCTGGTTAATTAAACTGAATTGTATTCTATCCAATGAATTAATGCCATTATAATCTGTTAAAGAGAATTCAAAGGTGTGTTGATAATTTGGCAATAGTTCGTTATCAAATAGATCGAGGTTAATTGAAGAGATGTCAATAAAAGTATTGAATTGATCTTCAACATAGATTGTTACTGAATCGTTTTCTTCACCAAAGTCACCTCCATTCATAAGTTCATTATTGGCTAAATCTTGTAATTGGAATACAATACTTAGCTTACCGCTATTATATGGCCCTTTAATTTCTTGCCATGAGAATGCTGGGAGATCAATTTCAGCATTAATTGATGCGAAATTAATTGATGCTGTAGATTTACGATATTCAAATGCATCCATAACTCCATCTTGATTCAAATCATCAGTATATTCTGACCAAGACCAAATAATCAATTCTGTCCCTAAGGCCTCAACATCACTAATTTTTACTTTTACTGGAATATCTTGATTTAGTGTCCAAATATGGTTATCTGCATTTACTAAGCCAAATGGGTCAAATATCTCAACACTAGTAATTTTAGGAGAATCTGTATCAAAGATAAAAATTGTAGAAATAAGGTCAGAGGTAAAGTCGTTAGATGTGGTTATGATTTGATCTTGTGGACCTAATCGGGAAATTACTGCATCCAAACGTAGTGTAACATTACTTGGAATCTCATTGAAATCAGGAGTTGTAATGTTTACATTAAACTGTCCATTATCACCTACTTCACAATACCATGAGTTTTGCCAAATTATTGGCTCAAAAGCCCATTCATCTGGTCCGCCTGAGGCATTCTTTGGAGGGACTGCGGTTAGTTTAACTTCGATCTCTGCATCACCCTTAGAAACATAAAACCCTGCTGCTCCTTCAAATCTAACCTTGCCATGTACGGAAATTTCCTTATTATTATCAATAGCAAATGGCCATTCAGGGTCAAACCAGTGAGAAATAGTATTGCCTCTGTGGTCAATAGCAGATAAATCGATAATTTCTAAATCATTTTCCACCTCATTATACATTGATTCTCTCAATAATACATCTGGACCTGTGTTCAGCCCATCAGTATCTGTTGCAGATATTAACCAATAGACATTGTCTACATCATCCATTTGCCATTTACTAGTTATATGCCAATTAATCTCACAATAGCCATCATGGCAAATAATATTGCAGTCATCTTCATTTAAAATGACATTATTGAATCCTGAGATTTGATTAAATCGTGGATTTTGGTAAAGGTCAATTACTTCAACTTCAAATAATGAATCTGCATAATCAAGACTAGTAGATGCTGTTAATTTTATCGATGAGAGAGAATAATCTGCAGCACTCATCGAAATCGGGTCAAATCTAACATGTGAGGATGAAATTGATAGACTGGTATTTGGAAGCCACCTTGTGTCACTAATGTTTATTATTCTGTCAACTAAATGAAGATAGGAAATTGAGGAGAATGAAACTTCTAGACCTCCATAAGCTGTAGAGGTAAAAGTAGGTATAGTGACATGATTTTGTCCTATTGATTGAAATGTTTCTTGCTTTACGCTATTTAACAAATTTACAGGTATAGAGATATTTAATTCATTAACAGGTGAGATTGCTATAAAATTAGAAATTCTCAAACTAAGGTTACCTAAAAACTGGAAATTAAAATCACAAATGGCAATACCTGCATTTTTAGATAACAATCCATTAGTAAAGGTTTTTTCATTGCATGAATCAAATTCAATGTAATTGATATCACCCCCTCCTGATGGAAATAATATTTGATCACCGTTATCAGTAAAAATTTCTACTTCTTCATTTGAATCAACTTCGATATCAACTGAAAATGAAATATCATTATGTGGTTGAATTTCAGTTAGCAATATTGGATATGAAAAGGTAGCCGTTTGTCCATCTAATACATCCAATTGAATATTTGTGTAATTATTTATTGACGTGGGTAAACCATCTAACTTAACATCACTAAAAATGGTGCTTGTTCCTAATTTGGAAATCAGATTTTGGTCAGAATAAGAAAATATTTGATCCTCATTTAATCCTATTTTAATACTAACATTCGAACTAGAGTCTGCACAGTAAGGAGTAAAGCGATATTGTTTTAGCGAACTCGTTTGATTTAATTTTAAGTTGACCGTATCATTAAGATATATCATTTGGTCAATTGAATTATGGTAAGTGGTGTGATTGTATAAAGGATCAGTAGAGGATATAGGATGTGAAAACGAATCTAAAGAAACCAAATCACCAAAAGTTGTTATTTTTGCACTAGCTTTAGGACATGTATTAGGATGGCTAATTGAAATTAATTCCACCCCTTTTGAAGATAATTGTTCATCTTCAGATATGATAATATTACTAATATCATAATCACCATGGATTAGATGATAAGCATCGAAATAAGATTCAGCACCAATAGACAACGATGTAACTTTAGGAGTGATATAATTATTATTTGTTGACATATAGACCTGTATTTTTATGCTTTGATATTGTTGTGAATCGAAGATCAAATTAATCGGTAAAGTGCGATTGATATAATTTGGAATTGGTTGATTTGTCAACCCGTCTAATATTGTAAACCTAACATTGGTTCCATTAGGCTCACTAATAAATCCGTCCAATAATCCCCATCCATTGATACTGTTAGGATAAATTAGATCTGAAGTCCAATGTGCTGAATTATTGAATATATCGATTTTGATTCCGGCATCATCAATATACCATCCATCCATCTCAACCCATTGATCTGAGAAAAAAGAATATCGAAATCGTATTTCTTGACCTGATAAATTTGACACATCATAGGTCTTATAATCAAATTGTCTTGTACTGTTTTGACAACCACCAATTGTTGATGAACCATCAATAACCCCATGACCAAAGAATGGAGAATTTGAATTGTTATTGGAAATTTGATCATGAAAATCATTAATTTTAGCTGGTAAAATCCACCAATTCAAACCACTATTATTTGAAACATATACTGCTCCCCCATCCCAATTCTCTTCCGTACATGCCCAGCTCATGAAACTAAGTCTTGATGTTGATTTAGGTGGGATGTAATATTCTGGAGAATATAAATGAGTAAAAGTTTCACTGAGATAATTTCCATTTAACCCTACAGCAAGTCCATTTGAACCAGAAGGCCATGATGATGGGCCTCCAACATTGATATTAGATGGTAATTGACCCTGTTGCCAAATATCTCGTGATTGAGAAAATATTGACCAACCATGTGATACATTTTGTCCTATATCAAAATTAAAAATTATTTTCTCAGGACCATTGACGCCAAGTGTGTTTGTCCATTGCCACTGATTAGGAGTTGCTGAGGTATTTAATAACCAACCATCCGATGAGCCTAATCCTATATTTGGTGCTGTCGAGAAATTATTGTACAACACCTTTTGATGACTTTGTGTACCTCTAGAGTGATGAAGTGTTAGTTCATCGATAGCGATCCCTTCCCATCCTGATGAGGAATCACCACCATAATTTATTTGAAAGTTTGATCTTGCAGAAAATTTAAGCAATCCGGCTTGGATTGATGGGTTGAGATTTAATGACATGAAAATTGGAATCCAGCCAAAAGATTCGCTATTAAAGACATGTCCATTATATTGAACACCAGTACCTGGGATACCAAAATTTCCTGAAATTGAAGACCATGTGCTTCCATTATCATCAGAAAACTCGACAATTAAATAATCATACAAGTATCCTTCCATATCCCAATTCATAATTACTTCAATTTCATCAGTTTGGGGTAAAGCGCTAAAATTAACCGGAATAATTAGATTCGAATATGAACGAGATAAGTAATCTCCAGAAAGATTACCATGAAACCAGGCACCATCATTAATACCTTGGTTAGACAATATCCATTGATCTAGAAAAACACCACCTCTTAAGCCAATTAATGAATTAGTTTCCAAGCAATATTTGAAATAAGTTGATTGTTGGTTTGGAGAGAATAAATTATCCAAGGTGATGTTGACAAAATTCCAATCTTGATAGTTTCCATTCCAAACTTGACCTGAAACCATCGCTAAACTCTGTGCAGCTATTCCATCTGCTTGTACATCAATTTTCGACCATGAATGGTTTCCATCGAGATATTCAATCCATACTGCATCCGAATTAGATAACGCAAGCCAATGATAAAATGTAAGTGTGTAATTATTGATGGTTTTTGGAATCATTATTTTTGGTGAACGTAAGCAACTATGCGTTGATGGGGATAAATCTCCAAAGCCGGTAGTCGAAAGAAAACCTGTATCTTGATACCCTTTAGAGGGGAGATTCATCATCGATTGAGAATTAATCGTAACATTGTTTTCATGAATACTCCAGATTGAATTATTGCCGCCAGTAGGAATCCATCCATCAGAAGGTACGCTTGAGATGATTTCAAAGTCCTCAATAAAATTAGATGCATTATCAGCCATTAACTGTAGAGATTCACCATTATTGAAAATTGAATAATTAGAGGATAATGATTGATCAGTGTAGTTGGCTGAAAAATTAATCTGACTAGAATCAATTAATTTATCGTTCCAAAAATCTGAAATTTTCATACTTGCTTGTGTAAAGGTATGGTTATTTGGCACCTGCAATAAATTAGAATCTGTGACATTGATGTAACTAAAATTCGCTGGCAAATCATATTGGGAAGAATGATTTTGTTCCAGTGGAGGATTGGGCTGCCAAGCACTGTTAGCTTGAGAAATACCAAGTGACAAACTACTAAATAAAATCAAAATTACAAGAAACATGGGTATTTTTTGATTATTTGGTCGATAAAAATCGAACACAGATTCTGCCAAATCACACACCCCATGAATACTGGTGAAGTCCTTGATTATGAACCAGTTGATGACATGTTTCAATATTAATGTTCAAGTCCTTTCATAATTAAGGCTCAGTTATGGCGGAGGATAGATATCTCGACAAGGCTCAGGCGCGAGATGTTGAGGAGGAGTTATTTGCCACCCGAAGGCAACAAGCTTCGAGGCATGTACCTGTCCCATTACCTCGACAAAATTTTTGGGAGATGGTGAGTAAATTACTAGCTGATATTGATTCTGACATACAACATATGCTGATGAATGGGATTACTGGCCTTCGTCTACAGAATGCTCAAAAAAGACAAGCAAATATCAGACGTATTGCCTCTGAATTGTCAAGAAAGAGGTTGGTCTCTATGATGCAATATCTCGCCTCTCAATCTCTAAGAACCGATTCTCAAACTGGTTCAGCACAGGAATTACCGCCTTTAGACTGGCAACGACATGACCCTGCTGAGAAGGCTTTTTACAATGGAATTATTACTCAAATGGACCGGTTCAAAAAAGAAATTGAGTGGGATTCTATGCAAAAAGGAATATTAGGAGAAAGTGTTAATGAAAAAAGAATTCATTCTCGAGGTACAATGCAACTTGATTCATTTATCGATAGTCCAGAAGGGTTAACTGGCCAATCTCCACCTAATTTAATAGTTGAAGACGAATTACCTGATATCGAATTGATCGATTCACAATATGATGAAGAAGATAGAATTTTTGAACAGGACTGGCCAGATATTGATGAATACTCAAAATCAGATTTGGCTGAAAATAATCAAGCGACATCAGACAAAGAAATAGTCTCAAATAATTCAGCCAAAGAAAAGGATGACAAGCATTTGGCTGCGATGGAATTAGCGCCATCTAAAGGAAAAACAGTGAATAGTAGCGAGACTTTTACTAAATTTGAGACATCAGAAAAAGAAATTATTGCCGAAAAGCCGGAACAAACCAAAGATTTGCCTGTTGAAAATAACAAAGAAGAGATGATTCGAATTCGAATAATTCAATCTTTGCCAGAAGCAATTGTTTTGGGAGATGGAATTGAAATTCAATTAGAAGAGGATGACATACATTTCATCAATAAAGAAACTGCTGACTGGTTGGTTGAATCGGGTGTTGCCGAAGTAGAGAATCTCTAACTTTAATTTACAACTCTCATAGACAATTCAATACTTACAGTATCTGGAATCTCAATTCTTGTTACTTGTCGCAGTGCAGATTCATCTTTACCCGAGTTGATATCCATCTCTAATAGACGCTTATGTACACGAAGTTCCCAATGATCATATGTCTCACTACCTTCACCATCAGGAGCTTTTCTCACTGGTACAACCAGTCTTCTAGTTGGCAATGGGATAGGACCTCTTAGAGAGATTCCACCAGCATCACAGATCGTTTTAATTTGGCCAGCAACACGGTCAATATCTTGGTGATTTTCACCAGTGAGTTTGATTATTGTTACCGCTGCCAAATTTAATCCTCCAACCTGTTAAACCTCAAATCTTAGAATCACTTCTTTTCGATCTTTAGACAGACACCTGCAGCAACTGTCTTACCCATATCACGAATTGCGAAACGGGACAGTTCTGGGAATTTGTCCATTTGCTCGATAGCAAGAGGCTTTGTTGGTTGGAAACGAATCAAACAAGCATCACCAGTCTTTAGGAAAGACGGGTTTGCTTCCTTGCCAGACTTGTTGGTCTTCTCTAGAAGTTCCATGAACTTAACAGCAACTTGTGCGGTGTGTGCGTGGAAAACTGGAGTGTATCCAACAGATACAGCTTTTGGAATATCCATCAACTGAATTTGTCCAACGAAATGCTCGTCGTGTCTTACGAAGGTTGGTTCACTGTCTGAGTAACCTGCAACGTCACCACGGCGAATATCATCAGCAGCTAGTCCACGAACGTTGAAACCAACGTTGTCTCCTGGCTCAGCCTTTGGTACCATTGTGTGGTGCATTTCAATTGATTTTACTTCACCAGACTGTTGAGATGGGTTGAATATTACATTCTTACCAACATTTAGAGTTCCGGTTTCGATTTTACCTACAGGCACGGTTCCAATACCAGAAATCTTGTAGACATCTTGGATAGGAAGTCTTAGTGGCTTATCCACTGGCTTGCTTGGCATTGCAGCTGCATCGATTGCTTCGAATAGTGTCGGTCCATTGTACCAAGGTGTGTTTTCACTCTTCTTGAATACATTGTCACCTTTCAAAGAGGAAGCAGGAATCATTGGTATATTGTCAAGTTGACTACCGAAACCAGCCATCTTTAGCAAGTCAGAAACTTCTTTGCATGCACTGTTGTACTTGTCTTGTGACCAGTCAACACCGGAAATGTCCATCTTGTTTACGTGGACAATCAATTCCTTTACACCAAGAACCTTAGCTAGGAAAGCGTGTTCTTTGGTTTGAGCGTTTACACCATCGTTAGCAGCACATAGTAGAACTGCAGTATCTGCTTGAGATGCACCAGTAATCATGTTCTTAACGAAATCTCGGTGACCTGGAGCATCGATGATAGTCCAGTAGTACTTAGGAGTGAAGAATTCTTTGTGAGCAACGTCGATAGTAATACCACGCTCTCTCTCTTCTTTTAGTCCGTCCATAACGTATGCTAATCCAAAACCTGCTTTTCCAGCTTCTGCTGCAAGTTTTTCGTTCTTTTCGATTACGTGTTCTTCGATGTGTCCTGAGTCTAAAAGCAGACGACCTACGGTTGTCGACTTTCCGTGATCTACGTGACCAACGAATACAATATTACGGTGTGGCTTACTCTTGTCTTCCCATTGAGATGGCATATTAATAACTCCTTATCGAGCCTTCCGACAAACAACCCCTATTTGAAAGCGACGCATGAAAAAAAGCCGATTAAAGCATAGAAATCAGCCCTCTATTGATGCTTTAATAATACTTTATTCTGTGCCTTCGATTTGACCATCTTCTGAAATCCGATATAGTCTAGCAGTACTTGTCATTCCACTGATCGCTTTTGGTGAACCAGAGATGGCAACTATTTTTTCAGTTGGCGATACTTGATTAGATTCGACTAATTCCATCAAAGCGGTTTGCATAGTTGCTGAACCTCTATCTAATTCTTCGCAAACCATACTGTCCACTCCAGGCAATAACTGTACCTTACGGGCAGTTGAGATGCTATTAGTCACCGCAGTAACTGGTATCCCTGGGCGATATGATGAAACTAACCTAGGTGCATTACCTCTTTCAGTTGCTACAAGTAATCTAGATGCCTTAGATAACTTAGCTAATTCAACTCCAGCATGGGCAACGGCTCTAGTCGCTTTAAATCTAGAGATAGATTCTGGCTTAAGCTGACTTGAATCTAAACCGCGTTCGGTTGAGGTTGCGATTTTGCTCATTGTTTGTACCGCTTCTAAGGGATAATTACCCGATGCAGTCTCCCCTGAAAGCATTACTCCGGTAGCACCCTGCCTTATTGCAGTGGATATGTCACTTACTTCGGCTCTAGTTGGACGTGGGTTAACAGTCATTGTTTCAAGCATTTGAGTAGCGACCACAACAGGCATTCCTCTTTCCAATGCACCATCTATTATTCGTTGTTGAGCAATTGGTACTTCTTCGAGAGGGATTTCAACACCAAGGTCGCCCCTTGCCACCATTACAGCATCTGCATAATCAAGAATCGAATCTAAATGGCTTAATGCCATTGGATGTTCAATTTTTGCGACAACCCATGTTGAAAGGCCTCTGGATTTTATCTCTTCTTTAGCAGGCTTTAGATCCTCAGGAGTTCTAACATAAGATACCGCAATTAAATCTGCACCTGTATCCAATGCATGCTTCAAAGCGACCTTGTCTTTTGGCCCAATGGCTGGCAAGTCTACTAGAGTCCCTGGGACGTTGATACCCTTTCTAGAACTTATTGGACCCCCATCAATCACACTACAGGTAACGACACCACTTCTCTCACCAGTAGTCGATTCTACTGATAGTCGGATTAAACCATCTGATAATAAAACCGGATCTCCGGCTTTTAATTCAAAGGATAACCCATCATATTGAACAGGTAGTTTTTTGCTTGATGCATCGCTCATTTTCGCAATGCCGCAGTGCAAATTTACTCTCTCACCCATTTTTAGAACATGTACTCCTGTGAATTCCCCTAACCGCAATTTTGGTCCAGGTAAATCAGCAAGGATACAAGTGGGACGCCCGAGTTTATCCTCCATTGCTCTAATTCTTTGATATAGCTCGGTTTTTTGTTCTGGCTCACCATGAGAATAATTCAAGCGACAGACATTAACTCCTGCTTCAAGTAATGAAAAAAGGGTCTCATCATCTTGTGATGATGGACCAATAGTTGCAACTATACGAGTCCTGCGCATGACATGAGCGTGAGGACTGCCCATGAAAGGGCTTTCTCAATATATTGGAATAAATTTTACTTGTAATGTAATATAATGACGAAAGATTCTATTTTTTGGTCATTTATTTTCTCGTTATGAATTGCCACTACCCATTCACCATCACCGAAGGTCGACTCTGTTTCTGAGAACATGTAAGTTGATAATAGCATATGAACACAATCATCATCATCTGAACAGTCGCCATGCTCGCGGCCGTCAAGAGGGGTTTCTGTAGTGTTTTTGGCTTCTTCATCTTCTTCATTATAAGCAAAAATATCTAATTTATTTCGACAGTTATCTCCTTCACCTGGAGTAACATCAACACATTGGTCATCTTCCATTTTTGGATAGGTTAGTATAACCTCCACTTTACGAATAGTATTACCGGTTTCTTTGTCATAAAAAACTGGCATATCAAATTGTATTTCCTCTGGATCATTTGCACTTCCACTGTCAATTTGCCAATTCGAATCAGCCCAATAGCCATAAAATGAAACATGTACCTTTATTTTATCTCCATCAACTTTTCCATCACTATTTGTAACCGAGAGATTGATTTGATATTCACCTGGAGCAACATCACGCCACTCTACAGATTCCCCGGTTAAATCGGCATCGTTTTCAGTATTACCATCGCCGTCTGAATCTACATTCAAATCAAGATCCCAATTATATTCAGAAATGTATTGATTTTCGCCTCCCGCATCGGTATCTTCTGCATCTAAAGAAATGTCTCTAATATCTTGAATCTCTCGATCAGATCCAGGATCTTTATCCATTGCACAAATCCACAGTATTATATCTCGAGTATTATCGATTTCCTCGTTTTGACAATCCTCTTCATCGGTATACTGTGTTATTACTGCCTCTGGAGATCCTACTGGTGCCTCGGAAACTGTAATCTCTTTGGTCTGTGAATTGCTAATTGTGCCAGATACTACTGTTAAAGTGACACTATAAGTTCCAACCTCTTCCCAACTACATTTGACCATTTGTCCAGTTTTATCGGTTGCATCATCACCATCGCAATCCCAACTATATGTGAGAGAACCATCTTGAGGGAGTGAACCTGAGCCATCTAATTGAACGCTATCTCCGGTTCTTATGTCTGTTTTGGGTGAATAATCAAACACTGCGGTTACAACAACTGCATCATTATCATCACCAGTAAAAATACAACCTGAAAGGCTAGATGTTAGCATTATTATCACAATCATAAATGGTTGTAATCGGGTCTTCATTATCTAGCCTGTGAGGTTAATATTTCAAAAGTGCTTCCACGAATTGACCCGAATTAAAAGGAAAATAACGAACTCTGCTTGTTTCCAGCAAGTAATTCTTTGGCGGTCCAGCCAAATGCTTCCGTAATTCTGCCAAGTGCTGCTGCCAATCGTTCAGCATAGAAACTTCCATCATAATCAGTAATACCACCGTCATGCTCGCTTTCTAACCATGGTTGAACAACCATAGGGGAACGAGAGGCATCGGTCACAACATAGGAGACCTTCATTCCTGAGGTAAAGCCCAGTCCAAGGGCAATTCGTGCTTTAGCAACCCTAACTTGAGCCATACTGTCTGGGTTAGCATAATTTTTTGAAAAATCTACTTCACCATTTTTCTTAACTTGCCCCTTACATGACTTGGCTAATATCAGCTCTGTGGCTTGAACTTCATTGTTTTTCAAGGCCTTGACTCTCTCCAATGCACACTTTACTAGTTCTGCTTCTTGATCTGCTAAAGCATAAGTGAATAATTGCTTCATAGTTTTAGTAAGGTAAGCAAAGGAATCGGTACGCTGTGTTTCATATCCACGTATTAGCATCTCTTCGTTTGGGTATACTACTTGGCCAACGTAACGCTTTTTTGCCCCGTGTGAAAAGAATACAGATAATCCTTTTTCATATTCTAAGACTGCTGAATCTTTACTGTAGCGTTCGGCTATTTCAAGACCAAAATCGATCATGCTTTGTTTTGCTTCTTGCCATGATTTAATCTTGGCTAGAGCTGTTTTATCACCTTCTTCAGCCGCTTGCTTCTCATCTGGTCTAATTGTTGAAGGCGAGCCTTCAGGAACCGGTGAACGAACAAATATTGAATCGGTATCCGAGTAGACAACATGATGCCCTTCGGCATCGAGTTGAGCAATTATATCTTTGATATTGAAGCGCGCCCATGCAGTGATTGAGGAACCTAAATCTCTATGTGTAAAACGATAAAATCCACTAGCAAATACTCCGTAAAAAGTATTCATTAGGATCTTAACTGCATACTGCATAGAGTCATGAAACATAATTCCTGCTGAGTCGCTTTCTAACTTAGCTTGATTTAATGCTAATTTGTGAATATCTCTCTGAGCCATCAAGTTCTCAAGCAATGTTGGCACCAAGCCTTTTCGAACGCTTTGGTGGCGAAATCTAGCGCCAGTTGGCGCTACGTGAACTGGCTCATCATCAGCCGGTTGATCTGATTGGATTGGGTCGATTCTAGTTGTGTAGCACACATTGCTACCAATCATAATTGAGGGGTACATACTCTTGAAGTCAAGTACTGCAATCCAAGGATGCAAACCTGCATCAACATCGTGAACATAACCTCCAGTAATTTGTCCTTCCTTAGCCTCAGCCGAACCAGTAAGTGGCACAGCGATGTTTTTACGGTCTGCTAGTCTAATAATCAATGAATCTACAAGTTGGCTAGAGGAGCCATTGGCTGCAGTATCAAAACTTACCTTTGCAACAGCCGCTGTTGCCTCTTTTCGGCGAATTACCTGTAATTCTTCAAGAATATCAAGAGGTAATTCGGCGTCTCTAATACAATATTCCATTACCAATTGTGGACGTGCAGCCCACTCATCATCCATTTTTGAGGCATCTACATCCATTTTGTGACGGTCTTTGTCCTCAGGAAATAGCAACTTGGCCACATAAGACAAGGTTTCTCTTTGCGGCCTAATTGACATTCGGGTTTGCCACCATGCATCTACAACACTACGACCTGCAACATTCCACGCTCGATTACTTTGTCTACGTGGCATTAAACCGGTGCGAGTACGCTTGTATTCTTGCTCAGATTGCTCAACTCTACCCCACCCAAACAATGATGCTTTGCGACGCCAGCCACTTTTTTTGCTTAATTCATCACATCTATCACGCAATCTAGGTAAGTCGAAATTATCTATATTATATCCGGTAATAATATCCGGGTCTTGGGATCGGACAATCAAGGTCAGTTGTTCTAAAATGTGAGATTCTTCTCCTTCAAGAGCGAACTTTTGCCTTGTATTGTCACCCATATCTTCAATCCAAGCTGCAGCACATAAAACCGATTCATCTTTGATACTTGTTTCAAGGTCGAATGAAAATACCTTAAATGGCACAGGGAATGTATCTGTATCAGACAAGTCATCGATATGACATGTTACAGTAATATCGACATTATATCTTCCTGCACCTCCTGCTGCTCGAACTTTAGTAGTTTGTTGCATATCGGTATTTAATTCATCAACTGTATCGATAATCTCACCTTTAGCATGCAAATGCATACTTAAATCTAAATCTAAAAATAAGCGGTTTAGAAAAGGAATGTCACCAGAATAAATACTCCATCCTTGTTTCTCCAATGATTTTCGTAAATTAGGAACCACATAGGGTTGGCGAGTAGTTACTTTCCAAATTGGACGCAGCCCGTGGTCGGTGAGTTTCATCACCGGCCCGGTAATATCTACTACGTCTTCCTTGTTTTTTATGACCTTAAGACGATCTAAGTCATGTTGGCTAATATCTTGACCTTCTTGCCAAGGAGTTAGAGGTTTAATTTCAAAACTTGGACGCAGCCCGTTAATTAGTAAACATATCGAGCGGCCATCTTCACAACGACCAAAAACTTCGATTATTGTACGGTGGTTTTCTCCATCATTTGAGGCATCAATAGAGTGGTAGCGGCCGCTGATTACCCCCACTCGACCCTCAAATTGCATGGCTCTCCCAATGTGAACCAGAACCAAGGACCACTATTGCCCTTCGTATTGTATCATAACTTCAAAAAGTGTTGTTGTGCTTCGATAATTTCAGGATCTGGTTCGTCTTTTGCTAATTCTTTCTCATACTGCTTCTTAACATCTATTTTTTGCATGAATAATGAAAAAATGACCAGCGGTAAGATCATTACGAATGTTTTAGCATCAACTGGCTCAAACGTTGACAACTCATTACCCGTTAGAAGTAAGGCTGATAAAATGAATCCATAAGCAGCGAAAACTGCTGAAAATATTACCGGAAGTAATCTGTTTAATCCCATGGTGAAAAATAGCGCGGCTAAAGCTGCTAATCCACTCCATAATTCACTTCGCTCAACATCAAAACCATAATTATTCAAGGTCCCGATTGCGGTTGAAAAGGTAATGAAAATTACCGCTGAGGTAAGTAACCTTGTCGACATGGTTACTGAAGCAGAAAGTGCTACACCAAAAATTAAACATATTATCGCGGTTGCTTGTAATGAGCTTAAATCTAAACCAATATCGGATACTAACGGTAATATGTTTGGCGACATAATATATCCAATTGCCCCACCAACCACCATAGTAACAATTTGAAGTCTTCGATAACCTTGTAAAAATAGTAGTAATGAAAGAAGTATAATCGGGATTGCCAAAGGCTGGCCAATCTCGTCTAATTTCTGTGCGACATCAGATGATAACTCTTCAATATCCATCTCTCAACGCATCACCCTATGTGATAAAAGTAATGATATTTACCGGCCAAAACGCGATTTTTTATTCGATTACCAACAGTAATGATTGAAAGCCGAATTTCTATCGCTAGTATGTTGAGGGTCTGTTATGACTGAGGAAATTGACTGGGACAACTTAACTTTCTCGCTAACTCCTACAGATACAATGTATATTACTGAAACTGGAATTAATGATGCATGGATGCCTGGTGAATTAATGCCTTATGGTGACATGAAGATTTCTCCTGCTGCTGGAGTGCTAAATTATGGACAGGGGCTTTTTGAAGGCATGAAAGCATACCGAACCGCAAAAAACAGAGTGGTATTTTTCAGACCCGAAGAAAATGCTCGAAGAATGCAGAGAGGGGCAGATCGGCTAAAAATGCCACCAGTGCCTGAATCAATCTTCATAGATGCTACAGAACAATGTGTGCAAGCAAATATTCGCTGGCTACCGCCGATGGGCAAAGGCGCAATGTATGTTCGTCCTTTGTTGATGGGAAGTGGTCCCATTCTCGGGGTTGCCCCTGCTCCATCATATCGGTTTTTGGTCTATGTAACGCCAGTTGGACCTTACTTCAAAGGTGGTGTTAAAGCGATTGACCTACTGATTTCAGACGTCCACCATAGAGCTGCCCCTGGTGGCTCTGGCGGCGTCAAAGCAATTGGAAATTATGCTCCTGGAATGATGCCAAGCAAGGATGCAAAAGCCAAGGGATATGCTGAGATAATCTATCTTGATGCTGAAACCCACTCATGTATAGAGGAAGTGGGCGCTGCTAACTTCTTCTGTGTTAAAGATGGCGTACTGTACACGCCTGAATTAACTGGCACCATCTTACCCGGAATTACTCGAGACAGTATAATTCAACTGGCCAGACATTCGGGAATAGAGGTTCATGAAACTAGAGTTACAGCTGAATTTGCAATGAGTGCTGATGAAGCCTTTTGTTGTGGGACTGCTGCTGTAATATCGCCAATAGGCTCCATTACTCAAGGAGATGAAAAGGCCACATATGGAAATGGCAAACCTGGCCCTATGACTGAAAGATTATACAATCACATAGTGGGAATACAAAATGAAACTGAAGAAGATATCTTTGGTTGGCTACATGAAGTGCCACTATAATCACTTTTTCTTAAACTTTGAACGTTTTTTGAAACTTGACCTTTGTCCTTGATGTTGGTTATTACCGCGTGACTTTCTTTGAGTACGGGCTCTTTTATCACCGGCTTTAGGTCCTTCGGCAACTCTTTGTGCTTCATTCTCTTTGATGTCTTTTTGCATTTGACGCCATTGTGCACCAATCATTTGGAGTAATTCTTCTTTATTGCTTGCACCAATTGATTGCTTCGCACCTGTTCGTGAAACCCATAATCTCCCCTCAATTGCATGAGGTCTGTTTGGATGAGAAATGTTCTCTTCACGTTTAATTTTCTTCAAGCCTACTTTACGAGCAGCATAGAATAATCCTTCTAAATCAGGCTTTAGAACTGATGAATCTCGTGGAACTCTTCGGCCTTGACGACGAGAGGTTTTGGCATCAAAATATCCGGGCCAAACACACAGTCTGTCAGGATTATGGTCCATCAAATCTCACCTTGGCGCAAAGAACGCAACTCGCATTCACTCAATTAGTACGCCGTTGATGACTCCATCCTTACCAGGACGAGAAGTAATTCGAACTCGACCTTGATCGGTTTCGATTATTGCACCCTTAACCAAAACGTTTCTACGTACGTAGTTAGGATCAGATTCATTTTCAACAACATTCTCAATGGTTCCAAGTTTGGTCTTACCTGTTTTTGGGTCATTGATAGATACCTTGTTAGCAGCAAGAACACGAACTAGAGTATTACCTCCGGTTCTTCGATAAATCTTTGTCTTCGAATCTCCTATAAGTGCCATCTGCTTCTCAGTTGAGATTTCAGTTGAGCGCTTACCTCGAGCCTGTACTCTTCGACCACCGCTAGGTTTTCTTCTTGAAATTCCGTGCCATTGAGCCATAGTGTTGCCTCCTTGCAGAACACACCGACTGGCGAGGTATATATGAAATCAACCCTCAGTGACAGAATGTATCAATCTTAGAAATTATCTCTCCTGTGGTGCTTTCAAGAGTTGCAATCACATGACTTCCAGTAAATAATTCAGCGACCCCTGAGGGTGTACCTGTGAATAAATAATCTCCTGCATGAACAGGCGCCCAAGTGATTAAACTATCGAATTGTTGTTGAGGAGAAATGCTCATTAAAGAGAGATTTGCTTGTTGTCGGATTTCTCCATTAACCACTAATTTAAGCAGCAAATCACCATTGCTAATATCAGAAAAAGTTCCGCCATAATCTGCAAAATTACCTATTACAGCACTACCTCGAAAGCATTTTCCTTTACTCCATGGTAATTGCTCAGTGCGTAATTCAGACTGTGCCTCTCTGTCGGTCAAATCTAGACCAACAGCAATTGCTTCAGGCTGCAAATTATTGCCTAATCGAATCACGCATTCAATTTCGTGATGGACTGTCCCAGGATGAGAGGAAACTTGAATTGGGCCACTACGTTGAATACAATTATTTGGCTTGACGAAAAATATTGGTTCAGTCGGTTGTTGATTGCCCAATTCTGCTGCGTGTTTAGCGAACGTGCGAATTGCACACCAAAGAGCCATGTACCTTCCAAGTATAATGAGCACATCAAACACTCGCTAAAGATAACTGTCAAAGACCTTGAGCAAAAGGGGTGTACATGAGCAAGGATTGGAGTCTGCGTAAACGCCGACCGGTACGCAGAAAGAATATTGCCCCATTACTCATTAAATTGGAAAATTCCTTGGGCATTGATTTATCGGTCGATGGAGCATTTCTTGAAATGGCAGAATATGGCCCATGGCAAATGGTTTTTGTTGACAAGATTGCCAAGACAATTGAAGTGAAAAACGAGGATAATCAACGCTTCGCATTTCTTACTTTGCGTGGATTTCTTGAACACTTGGATGCTGCGAAATGGGTTGAAGTTGATCATGGGGCGATTCCATTTTTGATGAATGGTGCTGATTGCATGGTGGCTGGGGTTCAAGCCGCGGATGAATCTATTGCAGTTGGAGAGTTGGTTTGGATTCGAGATATGACTCACAAAAAACCACTAGCCATTGGTTGGTCGGTGATGCTAGGAAGTGAAATGGCTGAAGCATCTAAGGGTAAAGGTGTCAAGACCCTACACTGGATTGGCGACGAGTTATGGGAAATGGAATCCTAAGCTAAATGTTCAACGATACGTTCGATAAATCGGCGTTGTTCAATATCCCACTCTTGTAAGGTAACCGAGCAAGATCCTCGACGAACCGGTAACTTACCATCAACAAATCCAGCTTGGGTTAAATCGCTTGCAACTAGTGGAAGTGACTTACCTTTGAAATAAACCTTACATCCATTGTCAACTTGTTCAACATAACCAAAATCAAACTCAATCTTATCTTTTGATTCACTAAATTTGACTCCACCTGCGGCAAGAAAGCGCTTGATTGCTGAGAATATACCAGACCCATCCACTACATCATTTGATGAACCACCATAGGCTGATAAGAAGGTTAGTTCTGTTGAATTTTGTTCAATCAGGTGGTCTAAATCTCTAGACTTTGCTCGCTTGGAAGTCATTGCTCCACCATACATTACCATGAGCGATGTTCTTTTGGTTATACCGGCTTAATGAGAGATTTGTTGGTTAATTGGCGCAAACCTCAATCAATAGTTTTCTTTGCCCAGTACATGGCAACCACTTGGGTAGTCGATTCAAACTGTTTTATTCATCTTGGTTCAATGGCTCAAGATAACTTGATTGAAGACATGAAAAAAAGTATTCCCGGTGGTTTGTTTGTCACCCCTGGAGTCCACATGGAAGTCAGAACAGTACGATTTCAGAGGTGGAAAAATAAACCTAAACTGTTGGATAAAATGACACCAATAATGACTACCATCTCTGTGGATGATGACCAAATTCGGGGTTTGGCAAATCAAATTGGCGAACGTGCTGCACCTCAGGATGTCGATTTATCGTTGATGGTTTTAGCCACAAAACTTCATCGCGAAGGACGAGAAGTGACTTTGGTTACTGATGATTTTAAGATGACAACTACAAGTCAAAAAGCAAACCTTGGATTTACTACTTGTCCGCCTTCAACTTTTTTGCAACGTCTCGCAGAGGTCGGTCCTAAGGCTTGCAAATCAAGATTCAGAAGCTTGTCAAGAAGAACCAGAGCGGCTGAAATGCGCTATGCTATCAGTAGAGTAAACGAATATGATATTCAAGCTAAATTAACCTGGATGGTCGACTCATTAATTGATGGTAAACCACAAATCAAACCCACTGAAGAGCCACAAGGAAAGGGATCTGAACAAAAATTAATTCGAGCCCTAAGGAAATTTTTACTTGGAGGTATGCCGAAAAAATCTCACATGAAAGCACTTGGTGATTTGGGCCAAATCTGTCAACCAATAAGTGAATTTGACGATTATCTTGACGAAATCTCTAACAGCAATTCAGTTGTTGTAGAAGAAAAATATGATGAAGGAATATCTCGTATGAGTTCGGTTTTGGAAAGAATTGGCCTTGGCCTAGCACCCTTGGATGAGGAAATGGCAGAGATTGCTCATCGAGCTATGGCTGGGCACATGTATCGTATGGAAACCTGTTTGGCAATGCTTGCCAACATGAATGGCAATAGTACAATGTCTAGACTTCATCTTTCTAGAGCTCTGCAAAGTGCAACTTTGGTAGATGATCGGAATGCAGAGATGTTGGCTACCAATCAGTTAGGTCTCTTGGCGCTAATTAGAAAGAAATGGATGCGTGCTGCACAATTGTTTGAAACTGCTGACCGACAGGCACAGTCGACTAATTCTGAGCGACTGAGTTATGTGGTTTGTGCTGGCATGGCAAGATTTCTAAACGACGATGATGAACTTGCTCAGAAGCATCTTAGTGCTTCACAATCTATTGTAGCCTTAGATAATTTACAAGCCGGAAAACAGTTATTCACGCTAGGTAAAACAATGCTGGCTATGGACGAGGCGGGTTTGGCAATTGAAGTTCTTGACGAGGCTATGGAATGTGCTATCGAAGCAAAAGATTCTACGCTAATAGAATCTCTAGCAGAATATCTAGTACTAGCCAATAATGCACTTACTGAAAGCGAAAGTGAACAATATACAGGATTACGGAAATATCTTGATGACATAAATTCAATTGATTTGGATAACTCAAAAGAATTCACAAATATGATTTCAGAGATTGAAAAACAGGCAGCTGAATTAGCTAAACCATTAGAGGTCAAGACCGGTGAATGGATTTCCGCTGATGAAATTTTAACTAAGACAACCTCATTTATTGTACTTAGAAAAGAGACTGATGATAATAATGACACATTGATAATAGCTCAGCATAGTAAACTTGGAATGATTGGCTTTTGGTTACCAGAGGGTGAATTCAATGTATCATCAGGCCAAAATATCACCATTAAGGACACTTTGATTAGAATTGCTACCCCACCTGAAAGCTTACAATTAAAGCATAACATTACTACTTTAATCGCAATTAAAGACGCAGATAAAATTTCTTTTTCTGCTGACTTAGAATTGTGATTTTAAAACAACTGTTTATATTATCAATCGAGATTCAACAGTTAATCAAGTAACCAATACTGATAATACTTAAGGACACGAGGGAAGATTATGGGTGCAAAAACAATTGTCATGATTATGTTGTTCGCATCTCTAGCTCCAATAACCAGCGCAAATGCTGAATTGAATTCTATTCCAGCGATAGGTGCACCACTTTCTGAGTCCCCAGATGAGGCTCCGCTTACCTACGCTTTTTCACCTGCTGTTCGAACAGCATTTGCTAGAGTTAGTGAGGTTTCTCAATATAGTCTACAGGAGCAACAAAGCGTAGAACAATGGGTAGTAGTTAGTGATATCAAAATGGGAGTAAACGCACAACATCTAGACAATACGTGGATTGTCGATGCTGATTTTGAAAATGGTTTGCAATTATTTGCAAATTTGCAAAATGAAGGAAAAATAGAAGTCGCCTACCCTCTAGTTTCCAAAACTATGTCAAAAAAATGGACTCCTAATGATGCGTTATTTGGAGATCAATGGCACTTACAAAATACTGGACAAACTGGAGGTAATGCTGGTGAAGATGCCAATATTACTGGCGCTTGGGATGATTATCGTGGCACTGGAGTTGTAATAGGTATTGTCGATGATGGGGTTGATTTGGAGCATGATGATTTAGATAATTATTATGAAGAAAGTCTAGATTATGACTTTTGTAATAATGATGGCAACCCTTCTCCAAGTTATTATGACGGACATGGAACTTCTGCAGCAGGAGTTGCTGCTGCTGCAGGTGATAACCAAATCGGTGTCACTGGTGCTGCACCTGAAGCAGGATTGGCTGGTCTACTTTTAATTGCATGTAGCACCACAGATACTAGAGAAAGCAATGCTCTATCTCACAATCGACAAGATATCGATATCTATTCCAATTCATGGGGACCTAGCGACGATGGGAATACAGTTGAAGCCCCTGGTCCACTCATGTTGGCAGCATTTGAAGGCGATGTTAATCAAGGGCGTAATGGTTTAGGCAACATCATCACTTGGGCAGCAGGTAATGGACTGGATGATGATGATAATTCAAATTATGATGGATATGCTAACAGTAGACATACTATTGCTGTCACTGCAGTAACTCACTACGGTGAACAATCTTGGTATGCTGAACCAGGTGCAAATATCCTGGTCGCTGCGCCATCTGACGGTGATGGAGAAGGAATTACTACTACCGATATTGAAGGGGGTGGCGGCTATAATAATAACGGAGATTACACTGATGATTTTGGTGGTACTTCATCTGCTACTCCATTAGTTTCTGGCGTTATTGCATTGATCTTAGAAGCCAATCCTAACCTAACTTACCGAGATGTTGAGCATATCATCGCCAATAGTGCGAGAAAGAATGATGCCGGTGATAGTTCATGGAATGTCAATGGTGCTGGACATGATGTCAGCCACAAATATGGCTTTGGGGTAATTGATGCTAATGCAGCAGTTGATTTAGC
>MDSV01175976.1_pt1 | contig 23161 bp, 22 predicted proteins | sample 810851 | NCBI WGS metagenome assembly MDSV01 (sample SAMN05326640, study PRJNA326480) | marine metagenome | isolation source: seawater | place: Atlantic Ocean: North East | collected 2012 | reverse complement strand
ATCCGACCCGCATCGGCGGAGTGTAGCGCAGCCTGGTAGCGCATCTGGTTTGGGACCAGAGGGTCGGGAGTTCGAATCTCTCCACTCCGACCATTTGAACGCACTGAAATCGCTAGAGATACTGATTTCATTGGGGTTACGGCCAACTTTCTGTTACAAAACACGTAACAAAATGGAAGTTGGGAATGTCTTCAAAGCACCGCTATCTTCTCAATCGTGACGGGCGCTATTTCGCCCGGATCGTGATCCCGAAGCCTCTTCGGCCTTTCCTCGAAAACAAATCAGAACTTCGCGAACTGCTCGGACCTGACCGGCGCACCGTTATCGCCCGACTTGCCACGGCCATTTCTGCAGAGTCCGAACACGCTCCGTTCGGATGGCGATGGAATACGAAGCCGCGCATTGTTCGTCAAATGCTGCCCCTATCTATTATACGCGCTAATTTGCGTGGTCTTTCAGCCATTGAACATATGGGGCAACAGAGTTTCCGAAGCCATTAGCCGATTCTGAAAGCACCCAAATGGCGGTAATAAACAGGCATAGGCATCCAAGCCCCACAACAACCCTAAGAAACCAGACGGCAATCAGTCGAAGCCAGCCGGAAACGCGAAGGTCTCTCTCTTGAAGACCAAGAGCCACCGCAGAAAAAGCGGCACAGGTCACGCTGAGAAAGAAAAGGAATATACCGACGAAGAAGCCGAACACGCCCCACATGGCACTGGCAAGTTCCGGGAAATCTTTGGCACGAAGAAGAAAATCGAAGACAAAACCGATACCAATAAAGGGTGCTAAAACGAGGGCGGCGATTTGAGTCTTCCAGTCGGCAAGCATCTTCAATGCAGTTCTGGGCTGATTTTGCTCGTTCTGTACGTGCGTATCTTCGTTATTGCTTGCGTCTGCCATCTGCTCCTTTTCCGAGTATCATCGTTGATGAGGCAAGATTAACGATAAAATTTCTGATAAAAAGGGCGAATCTCTCCACTCCGACTATTTTCCAGCATTCAAAGCTTGATCGGTTCCTGCACCAGTTCCACGCCGAAGCGCGCCTGGACCTTGCCGCGGATATGGTCTGCCAGCGTGGTGATGTCGGTGCTTGTGGCACCGCCGTGGTTGACGAGGACGAGGGCGTGGCGGGCGTAGGTGCCGGCGGGGCCGAGGCGGAAGCCCTTGAGGCCGCATTGCTCGATCAGCCAGCCGGCGGAGAGTTTCACCGTGCCGTCGGGCTGGGGATAGCGCGGCGCGCCCGCGATTTCGGCGGCCTTTTCGGCGCTGACCACCGGATTGTGGAAGAATGAGCCGGCATTGCCGAGCGTCCGCCAGTCGGGAAGCTTCGAGGCCCTGAGAGCGACGACGTGATCGAGTACCTCCCGCGCCGAGGCCTGCTCGGGCAACAGGTCGAGACCGGCGTAATCGCGTTTCGCCCGCCATACGGTTGGCAGGGCGAGCGTGACCGAGAGGATGACATGGCGACCGGGCTCGGCCTTGAAATGGCTCTGGCGATAGGCAAAGCGGCAGGCCGCGGCATCGAAGGTGCGGACAACACCGTCTCGCAGATCGAAGGCCTCGAGCGACAGGAAGAAATCGGAGAGTTGCGCGCCATAAGCGCCGATATTCTGGATCGGGGCGGCGCCGACCGTGCCGGGAATGCCGGCGAGGTTTTCCAACCCCGGAATGCCTTGCGCGACGGTCCAGGACACGAAATCGTGCCAGTTTTCGCCGGCCCCGGCGGTCACGATGGTTTCGCTCTCCGTCCGGTGCACGACCTGCCGGCCGCCGATCCGCATCAGCGCGACGATGGCCTCGAGCCGCTCACTCAGCACCACATTGCTGCCGCCGCCGAGAATGCGCAGAGGTAGGCCGGAGGCGGCGCTTTCGCGGGCAAGCGCCGGCAGCATTTCCGGATCATCGACGATCACGGCCCGGCGCGCGGAAGATTTCAGGCCAAACGTGTTGCTGCCGGTCAGGTCGAAATCGGAAATCATGTCCATCGGAGGGCGGTTCCACCTGTTGGGCGTCCGGCCGAACCGGCGGGCGCTGATGGTCGGTCAGATAGCCGAAAGCGCCGGCACGGCGCAAGGCCGGCCGACGCTCATGGGGGGCAATGGACTTTTCGCCCGGCGCTCTGCTCTCAGGTCCGGCCGTAGATCAGGTCGCGGGCGATATCGGTTGGCTGGTTCAGGCGGGCCTTGTAGATCTCGTAGTTTTCCATGATCCGCTGAACATAGTTGCGGGTTTCCGGATAGGGAATCGATTCGATCCAGTCGATCACGAAATCGAGGTTCTTGCCGCGCGGATCACCAAAGCGCTCGATCCACTGCGGCACCCGCGCCGGTCCCGCATTATAGGCGACGAAGGTGAGGATATAGGAGCCGCCGAACCGGTCGATCTGCTCGCCGAGATAATGCGCGCCGAGCGTGGCGTTATAGGCCGGATCGCCCGTCAGCCGGCTTGCCGAATAGGAAAGCCCGTGGCGGCTTGCGACGCGCTGGGCGGTGGTCGGCAGAAGTTGCAGCAGCCCGCGCGCATCGGCCGGCGAAACCGCGCCGGGATTGAAGGCGCTCTCCTGCCGCGCGATCGCATAGGCGAGCGCCATGCCGGAGCCGGAAATATTGGCGTTGGTCGGGATCACGCCGATCGGGAAGGCGAGCGCGGCGACATCGAGCCCGCGGCCATAGGCGATCTTGCCGACCTGAAGCGACAGGCTGTGGCTGCGGTCCTTTTCCGCCTGATAGGCGAGAAGGGCAAGTTCGCCGGGGCTCGTAAGCTGTTCGGCGAGCGCGCGATAGAGCGAATCGGCGCGCCAGCCATGGCCGACGGCCTCTAGCCGGGCGATCGCCTGCACCGCGGGATTACGCTGGTAATTCGTGCGGTCGGCGGCGGTCGGGCTCGGATAGGGCACGTTCAAACGCGTCTGTCCGAGTTTCTGCAGCGCAAGCTGACCGTAGAAGGTGGTCTCGTAGGCGCCGGCCTTGCGGTAAAAGTCGCGCGCATTGCCCGGCCCGCCGGCTTCAGCGGCCCGGCCCTGCCAGTAATAGGAGCGCGATGCCGAGATCGGGGTCGAGGAGATCGCTACGATGTCGGCGAAATGCTTTGATGCGGTGCGGCCATCGTTGAGGCCGCGCAGCGCGATCCAGCCAGCGTGGAACGCGGCATCCAGCCGGTCGAGACGACCCTCCGGCATTGCGGCCGCGACCACTTGATAGGCCTGTCGCGCTTTTCCGTCTTCATAATATTGACGCCCGATGATGCGGCTTTCATCCCACCACTGGTCGGGGTTGACGAGGGCTGCCTGATTGCGCGGCATCTTCTTCAGAAGCGCTGCCGCGGTGTCATACTGGTTGTTCTGACGGGCATTGCGGATCTGGATATAGAGGAAGGCCGGATCGCTGCGCCAGGACGAGTGCACGGCATTGATCAGGCTGCCGGCATTGTCCTGCCGGCGAATGACGGCGGCCCAGGCATTGTAGAAGGACTGGGCATTGCCCATTTCGGAGAACCGCTTGGCCTGGGTCGCGCGGTCGCGATACATCAGGTAGATCATCCGGTTCTTGTGATCGGTCTGGCTGAGGATCGAACCGAACTCTTTGAGAATCTGGTTTTCCGAACTGGTGTCGAGCGCCCATCCGGTCCAGGCGCGGTTGATGATATCGTGCGCCTTCTGCTTCTGCCCGGTCGCCAGATAGGCGCGCGCGAGCAGGATCGTGCCCTGCGAGGTTTCCGGCGGCGTGTTGCCGAAGGCGGCCAGCACGGTGTTGGGCGAGGGATTTTCGCGCGCGAAGGCCCGTTCGGAATTGGCGCGCAGCGAGGAAAGCCCCGGCCAGCCGCGAAGCTCCTGCTGGGCTTCCGCGATTTCGGAGGAGGGGACGCCGGGCTCGCCGGAAACGGCGATCGCCCAGCTCAGAATCTGGTGATCAAGACTGTTGTCGGGCAGCCGCGCCCGCGCCTGCATCGCGCCGGGGACGTTGCTGTCCTTAAGCGCGTCGAGGCCCTGTTTCAGCACCGTGCTCGACGCCGGATTGGCGATCGGCTGGCTGATCGCGCCCGTCACTTCAAGCGAGGGCGGCAGCGCGGAACGGTCCGGCCGGGCGTAGGGAATCGGCGCCATCGAGGGGAAATCCTGCGCGGCGAGAGGAGTCATCTCCGCTGCCGTCATCACGGCGGCGAGTGAAATCATGGAAAGTGTTTTCTTCATTCGATCATCCAGGGGTCGAATTCAGTCGGGCTCCGTCAATCTCGTTTATCGCGGTTAATATCGCCTTAAGCTATCACACAATCGAGCGGTTTGCTGCTGCGAATGCTAATGCTTGCAGTACCTGATGTCCGGCATTATGGTGCGCGCGATTTGACAACAAGAATGCGGCTTTAAAACGAGGGCCGTCAGGAGAATCTGCATGTTCAAGGGGTCCATACCCGCCCTTGTTACGCCCTTTACAGCCGATGGCGCGGTCGACGAGCAGGCATTCGCCGCGCATGTCGACTGGCAGATCGGCGAGGGCAGTCACGGCGTGTCGCCCGTCGGCACCACCGGCGAAAGCCCGACGCTGAGCCACGCCGAGCACAAACGGGTGGTGGACCTTTGCGTGGAAGTGGTCGCGGGCCGGGTTCCGGTGATTGCCGGCGCCGGTTCAAATAACACGCGCGAGGCCATCGAACTGGCGCTCCATGCGGAAAAGGCCGGCGCCGATGCGCTGCTGGTGGTCACGCCCTATTACAACAAGCCGACCCAGAAGGGCCTGTTCGCGCATTTCTCGGCGATCGCCGAGGCCACCAAGCTGCCGATCTTCATCTACAACATCCCTCCGCGCTCGGTGATCGACCTGCTGCCGGAGACGATGGGCGCGCTGGTGAAGGCGCATTCCAACATCGTCGGCGTCAAGGATGCCACGGCCAAGCTCGACCGCGTGTCAGAGCAACGGATTACCTGCGGCAAGGATTTCATCCAGCTTTCGGGCGAGGATGCCACGGCGCTCGGCTTTGCCGCGCAGGGTGGGGTGGGCGCGATCTCCGTCACCGCCAATGTCGCGCCGAAGCTTTGCGCGGAATTCCAGAACGCGCTGCTTGCGGGCGATTTCGCTGGGGCGCTGGAATACCAGGACCGGCTGATGCCGCTCCACCGGGCGTTGTTTCTTGAACCGGGCGTTTGCGGCACTAAATACGCGCTGAACAGGATTGGCCGTATGGACGGCGCGGTCCGTCTGCCGCTGACGCCGGTGGACGACAGAACCGCCGCCGAAATCGACGCGGCGCTGAAACATGCCGGATTGCTGAACTGATCGCGACCGGCCGATAGCAGACTGGAAGACTTTCATGGCTCCGAAGGGCAGCAAGGGTGGTCGGCTCAATATTGTCGCCGAAAACCGCAAGGCACGGTTCAATTATGAAATCCTCGACACGCTCGAGGCCGGCCTCGTGCTGACCGGAACCGAGGTCAAGTCGCTGCGCGAGGGCAAGGCCAATATCGCCGAGTCCTACGCCTCCGATGAGGATGGCGAAATGTGGCTGATCAATTCCTATCTTCCGGAATATCTGCAGGGCAACCGATTCAATCACGAACCGCGCCGCCGCCGCAAGCTGCTCTTGGGCAAGCGCGAAATTCATCGCCTGCGCTCCGCCGTCAATCGCGACGGCATGACGTTGATCCCGCTGAAGCTCTATTTCAACGATCGCGGCCGGGCCAAGCTCGAGCTTGCGCTCGGCAAGGGCAAGAAGCTTCACGACAAGCGCGAAACGGCCAAGAAACGCGACTGGAACCGCGAAAAGAGCAGGCTTCTCAAGAGCCTCGGCTGACCCGAACGGCGTCTGCCGTCTGTGGTCAGTCCGCCGCCTCAGTCGTCGAAGTCTGAACTCACCACTTCCGGCACGCGCTGGGGCCGTTCCGACGGTTCGCGTCCGATATCCTGCTTCAGCGAAACCAGATCGATGAAATGGTCGGCCTGCCGGCGCAGATCGTCGGCGATCATCGGCGGCTGGGTTGCCATGGTCGAGACCACAGAAACCTTGCGGCCCTTGCGTTGCAACGCTTCCACCAGCGTGGTGAAATCGCCGTCGCCGGAAAAGATCACGAGGTGATCGACCGTCGACGCCTGCTCCATCGCGTCGATCGCCAGCTCGATATCCATATTGCCCTTGATCTTCCGCCGCCCCATCGAATCGGTGAATTCCTTGGCGGGCTTGGTCACGACCTTGTAGCCGTTGTAATCCAGCCAGTCGATCAGCGGACGGATCGAGGAATATTCCTGGTCTTCGATCAGCGCCGTGTAATAATAGGCGCGCAGAAGGTAGGCCTTGCCCTGAAACACCCTCAGCAGTCTGCGATAATCAATGTCGAAACCGAGGCCCTTGGAGGCGGCGTAAAGGTTCGCGCCATCGATGAAGAGCGCAATTTTCTCGCGCGGATCAAACATAAAACATGTCCTCAAATGAAATTAGTATTTGCCACCGTCTGCAATTTAGTGCGGTCGCCCTATACGAGTAAACGACGACAGATCAAATTTGTGCCAAAAAATATACAATTCACTCAGGATTTAACCATCTGTCTAAAGAATTCAACATAAAGTTTTGCGGCCGAGACGTAACATGGATCGAATGGTGGCGGTTCGCGCGCTTCGCTATTGAATTGCGCCCTTGAATTCCGGGCTCGGCTCCTTTATGAGGTGCAATTCCACAGAAATCTCCTAAAAGGACAGTCAATGGCTCGTGTCACAGTTGAAGACTGTATCGACAAAGTCGACAACCGGTTCGATCTCGTTCTGCTCGCAGGACATCGTGCGCGTCTCATCTCCCAGGGCGCCCAGATCACCGTCGACCGCGACAATGATAAGAACCCGGTCGTGGCCCTTCGCGAGATCGCCGACGAAACCCTTTCGCCCGACGATCTGAAGGAAGACCTGATCCATTCGCTCCAACGTCATGTCGAAGTCGACGAACCCGAGGCCGACAGCTCGGCCAGCGCTTCGGCCGACGAGGACGCCGCCGAGCCCGCGGATCGTCCGGACATGCCGGATGCCATCCCCTTCGACCAGATGTCGGAAGAAGAGCTTCGCTCTGGCATTGAAGGCCTGGTTCCGCCGGAAAAAGGCGACGACTACTGATATTGCCGGCTGCGGGCGCACCCCGCGGCCGCTTTCCATTTCAGCGGACCTGAGGGTCCGCAATGCGCCCATGATGGGCCCGGTCACTGAGCCATGATGCGGCAATACGAACTCGTTGAGCGGGTACAGAAATATAAGCCTGACGCCGATATCGCGCTGCTCAACAAGGCCTATGTCTACGCCATGCAGAAGCATGGGCGTCAGAAGCGCGCCAGCGGTGACCCCTATATCTCCCACCCGCTCGAAGTCGCGGCGATCCTGACCGACCTGCACATGGACGAATCGACGATCGCGGTCGCGCTGCTGCATGACACGATCGAGGATACCTCCGCGACGCGTGACGAGATCGACCAGTTCTTCGGCGACGAGATCGGCGCGCTGGTCGAGGGGCTCACCAAGATCAAGCGGCTCGATTTGGTCTCCCGCAAGGCGCAGCAGGCCGAAAACCTGCGCAAGCTGTTTCTTGCCGTGGCCGATGACGTGCGCGTGCTGCTGGTCAAGCTCGCCGACCGGCTGCACAACATGCGCACGCTTTATTACATGCGCGCCGACAAGCGCCGGCGGATTTCCGAGGAGACGATGGAAATCTATGCGCCGCTCGCCGGCCGCATGGGCATGCAGGACATGCGCGAGGAACTGGAGGATCTGTCCTTCCAGTACATCAATCCGGAAGCCTATCAGACCATCCGCGATAAGCTGCAGGACCTCGCCGGCCAGAACCAGGCCATGGTCAAGAGCATCGAGGACGAGCTCAAGGCGCTCTTGACCGAGAACGGTCTCGTCGAGGTCAAGGTCAAGGGCCGGCTGAAGAAGCCGTTCTCGATCTTCAACAAGATGCAGTCGAAATCGCTGTCCTTCGAGCAGATGTCGGACTTGTACGGTTTTCGGATCATCGTTGATGAGCTTGAGAGCTGCTATCGCGCGCTCGGCTTGGTGCATACCCGTTGGCGCATGGTGCCGGAACGCTTCAAGGACTACATCTCCAATCCGAAACAGAATGGCTATCAGTCGCTGCACACGACGATTGTCGGGCCGCTGAGGCAGCGCATCGAACTGCAGATCCGCACCCGCGCGATGCACGACATCGCTGAATACGGCATTGCCGCTCATTCCCTCTACAAGGAGGGCAGGGTGGCCGGCGCTGCCAACGACGAGACCAATGTATTCTCCTGGTTCCGCAAGACCATCGAGGCGCTGGCCGAAGGCGATAGTCCCGAGGAATTTCTCGAACACACCAAGCTGGAACTGTTTCAGGACCAGGTGTTCTGCTTCACGCCCAAGGGCCAGCTCATAGCGCTGCCGAAGGACGCGACGCCGATCGACTTCGCCTATGCGGTTCACACCAATATCGGCGATACCTGTGTCGGCGCCAAGGTGAACGGACGGATGATGCCGCTGGTGACGCGGCTCAACAATGGCGACGAGGTAGAGATCATCCGCTCGGGCGTGCAGGTGCCGCCGCCGGCCTGGGAAGGCATCGTCGTCACCGGCAAGGCGCGCGCGGCAATCCGCAGGGCGACGCGGGCGGCGATCCGCAAGCAGTATAGCGGCCTCGGTTACCGGATTCTCGAGCGCACCTTCGCCCGTTCCGGCAAGACCTTCTCGCGCGAGGTACTGGCCTCGGTCCTGCATCGTCTCGGCCAGAGCGATGTCGAGGATGTGATCGCAGCCGTCGGCCGCAACGAGCTCTCCTCAGTCGACGTGCTGAAGGCCGTGTTCCCGGATCACAAGGATGAGCGCGTCACCATCAAGCCCAGCGTAGAGGATGGCTGGGTGAGCCTGCCGAAAGGCGAGGGCATGGCGTTTCGCCTGCCGGATGCCGACAGCGAGGCGGGCGTGCCGCTGCGCGGCCTCAACGGCGCGGCGATCGTGCGGTTTTCGCCGTCGGGCGCAGTCCCCGGCGACCGCATCGTCGGCATCACCGAGGATGACGGCAGCATCACGGTCTATCCGATCCAGTCGCCGGGCCTTCAGCAATACGAGGACCAGCCGGACCGCTGGGTCGACATTCGCTGGGATATCGATTCCACCAATGACAAGCGGTTCCGCGCGCGCATCGGCATCAACGTGCTGAACGAGCCCGGCACGCTCGCCCGGATCACCTCGACCATCGCCACGCTCGACGTCAATATCCGCTCGATCCGTATGGACGTCATCGCCGAGGATTTTGCCGAAGTCGGCATGGACATGGAGGTCTGGGACCTTCGCCAGCTCACGCAGACGATCAACCAGCTCAAGGCGCTCGATTGCGTGGCGACCGTGAAGCGGGAATTCGTCTGAAAGGTTGTCAGCTCCGTCGCCCGATGACACGCGATGGCCACAGCCGCGATGGAACATTATGGTTCAAGTTTGCGTCTAACAGTCATCAACCGACGAAAGGCAGGAACGCCATGTGGGATGGTTTGCGCGACTTCTTCAAACGCTTCACGCACCCCAAGGTCAGCGAGAGCGAGGCCGAGGGCGTGAAGCACGTATTCGACAATATCGACCAGAATTTCGATCCCGGACGCCCAAAACCCGAAGATTTGAGGGAAAGCGATGATGACGAGGTGCGCCGCCGCGTGAAGCCGGACTGAGTTTGCCAAAACGCGCTTGCATTCATCCTCCCAGCTGTCAAAACTAGATCATGCTTTTCAAGAGACGTTCTCCGGCAAGTTTTTGGCAGCGATTGCGCGGCGCGGTCTGGCCCAGAAAGGGTTTCTGGCGCGTGCCGGTCTATATCTATCACCGCACCGTGCGGCTGCGGGCCACGCCGCATGCGATCGCCATGGGCATCGCGGCAGGAGTGTTCGTTTCATGGACGCCGTTTATCGGCCTGCATTTCGTGTCCGCATTCGCGATCGCCTTCGTTCTTGGCGGCAATCTGTTCGCTTCCGCCCTGGGTACCGCCTTCGGCAATCCGCTGACCTTTCCGTTCATCTGGCTGTCCACATGGAAGTTCGGCAGCTACGTGCTGGGGCGCAGCGCCGAAGGGCGCCAGCATATCGACCTTGTCGAACTGGTCAAAAAGTTCGAGCTTTCCGATCTCTGGAAGCCGTTGCTTGAACCGATGATCGTCGGTTCGATCGTTCCCGCGCTCGTGTGCGGCGGTCTGTTCTACATCGCCACCTATTATGCGGTGCAGTCCTTCCAGACCCGCCGTCAGGCAATGATCGCGGCGCGGCAGGCCGAACTTCAGAACGGCGCCATGAACGGTTCGAAGAATTGAAACCACCGGGAGGAATGCCATGATCGTTGGCCTCGGCAGCGACCTGATCGATATCAGGCGCGTGGAAAATACCATCGAGCGCTTCGGCGAGCGGTTCACCGCGCGCTGCTTCACCGATATCGAACGCGTAAAGTCCGACCGGCGGCGAAACCGCGCCGCCTCCTACGCCAAGCGCTTCGCCGCCAAGGAGGCCTGCTCCAAGGCGCTTGGCACCGGCATCGCGCAGGGCGTGTTCTGGAAGGATATGGGCGTGGTCAATCTGCCCGGCGGCAAGCCCACCATGAAGCTTACCGGCGGCGCCGGGGTAGCGCTCGCGCGCCTGATTCCCGCGGGCCACGAGGCGCGGATCCACATCACCATCACCGATGACTACCCGCTCGCGCAGGCCTTCGTCATCATCGAGGCGGTGGAGGAGAGCGCGAAACCTTCTTAAAAACATTGCCCGTTTTTGGCTAAGGGGCTAAAGCTCATGGCGAAACCGGTGAGCAAAAGGAAGCACTGCGTGTCTGAAAAAGAAGAAAAACAGGAAAGCTCGCTGTGGAGCAATGTGAAGGTCATCGTCCAGGCCTTGCTTCTGGCGGTGGTCATCAAGACCTTCCTGTTTCAGCCGTTCACGATTCCCTCCGGATCGATGATGCCGACGCTTCTGGTTGGCGACTATCTGTTCGTGAACAAGTTCTCCTACGGTTATTCGCGCTATTCCCTTCCGTTCTCGCCGAACCTGTTTTCTGGCCGCATTTTCGGCAGCGATCCCGACCGCGGCGATGTCGTCGTGTTCCGCTATCCGCCCAATCCCGATATCGATTACATCAAGCGCGTGATCGGCCTTCCCGGTGACCGGGTGCAGGTCAGGAACGGTATTCTCTACCTGAACGACGAGCCGGTGCCACGCACCGCCGATGGCACCTTCACCTCCGATTATCGCCGCGATCCGGGCCGCGATATCCCGGTCTTCCGCGAAACGCTGCCCGATGGCGTCAGCTACGACACGCTCGACGAATTGCGCAACGGCCCTGGCGACAATACCCGCGAGTTCATCGTGCCCGAGGACCATTATTTTATGATGGGCGACAATCGCGACAATTCGCTCGATAGCCGTTTCGATGTCGGTTTTGTGCCGGCCGAAAACCTCATCGGCCGCGCCAGCCTGATCTTCTTCTCGCTCGGCAACGACACCTCCTTCGCGCAGATATGGAAGTGGCCGTTCAACATGCGCTGGGATCGCATGTTCAAGGTTATCGGTGGCTGAATGACGGAAAGGCACGGCGCTGATGTCGACGCATTCGCCAAGCTGATCGGCTTCGATTTTGAGGACCGCAAGCGCCTCGCGCTGGCGCTGACGCATGCCAGCGCGCGCAGCGGCAAGGACGACAATTACGAGCGGCTGGAATTTCTCGGCGACCGGGTGCTGGGGCTGGTGATCGCCGAGAACCTGTTCCGGCTGTTTCCGGGTGCCAGCGAGGGCGAGCTTTCGGTGCGGCTGAACCAGCTTGTCAGCGCCGAGGCCTGCGCGCGGGTTGCCGACGATCTCGGCCTGCACCGGTTCATCAAGACCGGGCAGGACGTCAAGAAGCTCACCGGCAAGCGCGTGCTTTCGATCCGGGCCGATGTCGTCGAAAGCGTGATCGCGGCGATCTATCTGGAAGGCGGCCTGAAGCCTGCGCGCGAATTCATCGAGACCTGGTGGAAGCCGCTGTTTGCCGATGGCGTGACGCTGCGCCGCGATGCCAAGACCGAATTGCAGGAGTGGGCCCATGCCCGCTTCGGCCAGACGCCGGTCTACAAGGTCGAGGACCGTTCGGGTCCCGACCACGAGCCGCGCTTCACAGTGACGGTCACCGTCAGCGGCGTCGCGCCGGAAACCGGCATCGATCGCTCCAAGCGCGCCGCCGAACAGGTTGCCGCGACACGGCTTCTGGAGCGCGAAGGCGTCTGGACGGCCGAAAGCTGAGCCTGTCATTCTTGAACCTGTTATAATGCGGCCGCCGAGACGCGGAAAACCGCAGGAGTTGTCATGACCGAGACTGAAACCATGCCGGTGGGCGCCGACACCCGATCCGGCTTCGTTGCCCTGATCAGCCCGACCAATGCCGGTAAATCCACGCTGGTGAACCGCCTTGTCGGCGCCAAGGTGACGATCGTCAGCCACAAGGTGCAGACGACGCGCGCCACGCTGCGCGGCATTGCCATCCACGACAAGACGCAGATCGTGTTCATGGACACGCCCGGCATCTTCAAGCCGCGCCGCAGACTGGACCGCGCCATGGTGATGGCCGCCTGGAGCGGCGCGCGCGATGCCGACGTGATCATGTTGCTGGTCGACAGCGAGCGCGGCTTGAAGGGCGATGCGGAGGCCATCCTCGAAGGCCTGAAAGAGGTGCGCCATCCCAAGATCCTTGTGCTGAACAAGATCGACCGTGTGCGCCCGGAAGACCTGTTGAAGCTCGCCTCGGCCGCCAATGAGGCGATCGATTTCGAGGAGACCTTCATGATCTCCGCCACGAACGGTTCAGGCTGCGACGACCTGATGGACTATCTGGCGAAACGGCTTCCCGAGGGCCCCTGGTATTATCCCGAGGACCAGATTTCCGATCTGCCGATGCGCCAGCTCGCCGCAGAAATCACCCGCGAGAAGCTGTTCCTTCGGCTGCATCAGGAACTGCCCTATTCCTCCCATGTCGAGACCGAGAAATGGGAAGAGCGCAAGGATGGCTCGGTGCGCATCGAGCAGGTGATCTATGTCGAGCGCGACAGCCAGAAGAAGATCGCGCTCGGCAAGAACGGCGAGGCGATCAAGGCGATTTCCATGAGCGCGCGCAAGGAGTTATCGGAGATTCTTGGTCAGCCGGTTCATCTTTTCCTGTTCGTGAAAGTGCGGGAGAACTGGGGCGACGATCCGGCCCGCTACCGCGAGATCGGGCTCGATTACTCGGATTGATCCGTCGGGAGACGCAGCACCTTGGAATGGCAGGATGAGGGCATTGTTCTGGGAAGCCGCCGCCATGGCGAGACCAGCGTGATCGCCGAGGTGATGACGGTCGATCCCGGCCGCCATCTCGGCATGGTGCGCGGCGGCCGGTCGCGGAGCATGCGGCCGGTGTTGCAGCCCGGCAACCGGGTCTCGCTCCACTGGCGCGCGCGGCTTTCCGAGCATCTCGGCGAATTCCGGGTCGAGCCGATCGAGCAGCGGGCGGCGCTCCTGATGCTCTCCGCGCCGGCGCTGCACGGCGTCCAGGCGATGGCTTCACTGCTGCGGCTGCTGCCGGAACGTGATCCGCACCGTCATCTCTGCGCGGCGATGGAGGTGATCATCGCCCATCTCGATGACGCCAGCGCCGCCGGTGAACTGTTCGTGCGCTTCGAGCTGGCGCTGCTCAACGAACTCGGATTCGGGCTCGATCTCGCCCAATGCGCGGCGAGCGGGGTGAGGACGGACCTTGCCTATGTGTCGCCCAAGTCCGGACGGGCGGTCTCAAACGCAGCCGGAACGCCCTATGCCGACCGCATGCTGGCGCTGCCGGTGTTTCTGCGACCGGACATGAACGAGGCTGCCGACCGGGCCGATCTGGAAGCCGGCTTCCGGCTGACCGGATTTTTCCTGAACCGTCACGTCTATGAGCCGCGCGGCCTGAAGCCGGACACGGCGCGCGAAAGCTTCATCCAGGCCACGCTGAAGGCTCTGGACGCTGCCTCTACCGAACATCAGATTCGCTAAAGATTTCGGGCAAGCTCGCAGAATTCCGCGATGCTGAGCGTCTCGGCGCGGCGCGTCGGATCGATGCCGGCCTTGGCAAGCAGCGCTTCGCCGCCGAGGCTCTTGAGGCTCTGGCGCAGCATCTTGCGGCGCTGGCCGAAGGCGGCTTGCGTCACCTTTTCAAGTGCCGAGGCTGCGACCGGAAGCGGTTCGGCGCGGGGCGTGAGGTGCACCACGCTGGAGGTCACTTTGGGCGGGGGGGTGAAGGCCTGCGGCGGCACGTCGAAGGCGATGCGCGCCTCGGTCCGCCATCCGGCCAGCACGCCGAGCCTGCCATAGTGATTGTCGCCGGCTTCCGCGACGATGCGCTGAGCGACTTCCTTCTGGAACATCAGCGTCAGCGATTGCCAATAGGGCGGCCATGCGCGCGGCAGCAACCAGTTCACCAGAAGCTGGGTGCCGACATTATAGGGCAGGTTGGAGATAATCCTGACCGGGCGATCGCCGGCAAGCGCCGCGAAATCCGTCTTCAGCGCATCGCCGCTGATGATCTCCAGCCGACCCGGATAATGAGAGGCGATTTCCTCAAGCGCCGGCAGGCAGCGCTCGTCGCGTTCGATGACGGTGAGCTTCTCCGCGCCGAGCGAAAGAATCGCACGCGTCAGCCCGCCGGGGCCGGGGCCGACCTCGATGACATGCGCGCCCTCAAGATCGCCGTCGGTGCGGGCAATCTTCTGGGTGAGGTTCAGATCGAGCAGAAAATTCTGGCCGAGCGCCTTCTTCGCGTCGAGATCATGGGCGGCAAGAACTTCGCGCAGCGGCGGCAGGTCGTCGATCTGGCTCATGCGGCGTTTTCCGAAAGCTGCGCCGCAAGCTTGAGCGCCTCTTCCAGGCTGGTCGGATCGGCAACCCCCTTGTCGGCGATATCGAAGGCCGTGCCGTGGTCCGGCGAGGTGCGCACGAAGGGCAGGCCGAGCGTCACATTGACGCCGGCCTCGAAGCCGAGCGTCTTCACCGGTATCAGCGCCTGGTCGTGATACATGCAGATCGCCGCATCGTAGCGGGCGCGGGCGGCGGCGTGGAACATGGTATCGGCGGGCAGGGGGCCAACAACGTCGATTCCTTCGGCGCGCAGGCGCTCAAGCGCGGGGCGCACGATGTCCTCGTCCTCGCGGCCGATCGTGCCCTGCTCCCCGGCATGGGGGTTGAGGCCGGCGACGGCGAGGCACGGCGCGGCAAGGCCGAAGCGCGATTTGAGCTCTTGCGCGGTGATGCGGATCGTATCGACGATCAAGGCCTCATCAAGCGCCGCCGGCACGTCCTTCAGCGGAATATGGATCGTGACCGGCACCACCCGCAAGGCCGGGCAGGCGAGCATCATCACCGGGCGCACCTGCTTTCCGGTCTCGCGCCCGGCAAGGGCGGCGAGGAACTCGGTATGGCCCGGATGCTTGAAGCCGGCGCTGTAGAGCACCGATTTGGCGATCGGATTGGTGACCACCGCGCTCGTCTTGCCGCGCAGGGTGAGCTTCACCGCGGTCTCGATCGCCGCGATTGTGCCTTCTCCGGTCGCGGGGTCTGGTTTTCCGGGCGTGGTGGTAAGCGCGGTGTCGATCGCGAACACCGGCAGGGTCTCGTCGAAGCGCTCAAGCGCTGCCTCCGGCGCGGTGATCTCGATCGGGATATCAAGGCCGAGCATTTCCGCGCGCGCGGCGAGAATGCGCGGATCGCCGAGAAAGATGAAGGGCGGCAGGCCGCTCTCGCCGCGTCTGTGCCATGCCTTCAGGGCGATCTCGGGGCCGATGCCGGCGGGATCACCCTGGGTAAGCGCCAGCGGTTTCCTGGTGAGATCTGCCAAGGATTACGACTTGCCCGGGGTGACGATCTGCGCCTTGTCCCGCAATTCCTCGAGATACTTCTCGCTCTCGGCGTCGGTATCCACCTCGGCGGAATCTTCCTTGGCGCTCAGCACCAGGCGGGCGGCATAGTCGTCATTGGCGGTCTTGCGCTCGCACACGGCCAGGAACTCGGCGCCCACCGGCGTGGTGATCACGGAAGTGGTGTCGCCGCTCGACTTGATGACCGCGTCCTTCCACTGGGCCGGCAATTGCGGTTCAAGGAAGCGGCCGAGATCGATGACGGTGACGTCGTTCATGGTCGCGGCGAAGGAAATCGCCTGATCGCAACCCGGAAACTTCTTGCGCGCGGCCTCGGCCTCGTTCTTGCGCTTGCCAAGCAGCGAGCCCCGTTCCTTTTCCGGCACCACGAAGACGATCCGCTTCAGCAGGTACTCGGTGGTTTCGGGTTTCTTGCCTTCTTTTTCGGCCGCTTCGAGCTGGGGGATGAACTCGTCGTCGGGAAGCAGCGTGTTGGCGCCATAGCGGGCGCGCAGGAGCTGGCCCCAGCTCATGCTGACGGCGATGAAGAACTTGAAGTGATCGACCCCGACGCCGGCCTGGTTGAGAATGCTGCTCATCTGGGCGACGGACATGTTGTTGCCATTGGCGAAGTTCTGAAAGGCGTCATCGACTTCCGTCTGGGTGACGGAGGCGCCGCGGAACGCGATTTCGGACTGTTTCAGCGCCTGGTCGATCATCGCCTCGCGCGCCTTGGCGTCGGTCGCCCCCTTGGTGCCCATCAGCCGCAGCAGGGCCTTGCGCTTGGCGATATCGTCGTTGGTGATCGGCACATTGTTGACGATCACCTCGATATCGACGGTCCTGGCGAAAGCCGTCTGGGCAGGCACGCCGAAGATCGATGCGGTCGCGATCACAGCAGCGGCAAAGGCATTCACGGTAAATCTGGCGGCGTTCATGTCTTATTCCTTTCCCCGGCCGGGGCGAAAACGCAACCGGCCGCATCGGTATCTTGTGTCAGCGGGGCGTCACGGCCTCCCAGGAAGCGATCGAATACACCCGCTCGCTTCAAGCCCCGCATGGCTTCAGGAGACATGTAACACCGGGCAACGGGCCGCATGTCGATCCTGAACCTGTGAGGGAAATGTTTTGTCCATTTCGGCGGCAAAAGCAAGGCATGGCCGCGATTCGTTGTTTGAGGAAACGCTAGAAACTGCCGCCGAAATTGTCGGAGCCGATCGCGATATCGCCGAGCGTGCGCAGCGTCAGGCGTGCCCCGATCGTCCAGTCGACCCCCTTGGCATCGTCGGTATCCCAGCTTTCCTGATAGGTGATCGAGAACAGGGTGCAGATGTCCTCATAGGTCAAGCCCACCCAGCGGCGCGTCAGGACATTGTTGCTGAGGTCGTAGGTCAACGAACCCGAGACGCCCCAATTGTCATTGAACCGGAGGGTGCTCGTGGACTTAATCTCGCTGTTGCGCTCGTCATAGGCGTAGCCGGGCTGGGCTACGACATTGGTGTAGTCGAGCGCGGTGTCGAAGCGGGCCGAGGTGTAGGTGATGCCGGCATCCGTGCGCTGCAGCGAGAAATCGGTCTCGTCAAAACGGGCCGAGCCATTGAGGCCGATGCCGAAGGGGAACGATATCTGGGCCGCGCCGACATAATCGGAGCGTTCGGTTTCTAGCCCGGATTCCAGGCCGACGCCGACGAGGTCGGGCGAGGCGAACGAGTTCGCGCCGGCAAGCTGGAAGGACTGGCCGAACAGGCCGTCGACCATGATGCCGTTGTCGTAGACGCCGCGATAGCGCAGCCCGATATTGGCGCGGGTGCCGCCCTCGACGCGATCATAGCCGGAGAACTTGTCACGATCGAACAGCGTGGTGGCATCGAACACGAAGCTCTGGCTGTCCTCGTTCGGCAGGCCGCCGGCATACCGCTCATCGGGACGGACGAAAATCTGGCCGATCGGCTCGACGATATGCGAACTGAATCCATTGGTGATCAGCATCGGATATTTGACTTCGAGACCCGCCGTCAGCATCGCGCGGGCGGCGGCATCCTGATCGACGAAATTGCCGGCATAGTTGTAGGTGCCCGGCGCGATCTGGTTCGGATTGTCGACATTGAGCAGGTAACCGTCGGCGCGCGCGGCCAGGATCGGCGTAAGCTGCAGTCCCTGCGGCGTGGTAAAGGTCTTCTTCCACTCGACCTCGCTGGTCAGCCTTGTGCTGTTGCCCTGAAGGCCCAGGAACCGGTCGTTGACGGCCGTCGGCACCACATCGTTCTTCTGCCGGACGATATTGGTGAGGTTGTTGGTCACGGAAAGTTCGCCGCCGGCGAACGGGCGCGGAGCGATATAGTCGTAATCGATCACCGGCAGAACGATCGCCTGCTCGTCTTCGCTGGCGTTCTGGCTGTTGGCGTCCTGAACGTCGAAATAATTGCCCTTGATGGACAGCGAACTGCGCTTGCCGAGGCCTTCCAGATAGACCTGGTTGTTGAAGATGCGGTCGTCATGACCGTCGATCGAATAGGTCCGCGCGAAATTGGTGTCGCTCTGCACCATGACATCCCAGCCGAACACCCAACGCGGGTTGATCTGGAACTCGCCGGTGGAGGCGACCATGCCGCGCAGGTCATTGTCGGCATCGCTGGTGCCGGCGGGGAAGCGGCTGCTGCCCAACTGGTCGATGCCGGCCATGCGCAGCGTGTGCTGGCCGTTGCGGTAGCGCTTGCGATACTCCGCCTCCAGCAGAAAGCCCTGCTGGGTGTAGCCTGTCCCTGTGAAGGTGACGTCCGCGCTCGGGCCAAGCGGAATGTAGTAAGGCACGGAAATGCCGAAACCGAGGTTTTCCTCGACGGTCGCCGAGGGGAACAGAAAACCGCGCTTGCGCTTCACGCTGGCGTCAGGAACGGTCACGGTCGGCAGGATCGCGATGGTGTGGCCCAGAAGCTGGAACCGCGGGTGCTCCAGCCGCACCGTCTTTTCGACGCCGTTCTGGATGACGCGCTGGGCCCTGATCTGCCAGAAGGGCGGCTTTTCCGGATTTTCCGCGCAGGGAATGCAGGCGGTGTAGACGCCGTTTTCCAGCACCATGACGTCGTTGTCGATTCGCTCGGCGCGCTCGCCGGCGATCGCGATATCTTCCGGGGTGCGCACGCTGATGGCGTCGAGAAAGCCGTTGGCGAAGTCGTCGGTGACGTCGAGCTTTTCGGCGCGCAGCCGATTGCCGTCGGCATCGATAACCTCGATGCCGCCGAAGGCCATCAGCTTGCCGGCCTTCTGGTCGTATTCGACCTTGTTGGCGACCATGCGGTAGCCGGCGTAATAAATCTGGACGCCGCCGAGCGCGTAGACCTGCTGGGTGTCGTGGTTGTAGACCAGTTCATTGGCGCTGAGCAGCATCGGTCCCTGGTCGTCGGCGGGCGGCTCCGGAAGCACGCTTTCCTGCGCTCCGGCCGTGTAATGCAGCCCCGCTCCGGGCGGGGTCAATGCGGTGGCAAGGACCAGGAGCCCGGCAAGGCGATATGCGCTTAATTTACGCCGAGCCACTAACCATCCTCCTGATGCAGCAATATCGTCAAACCCAATGCCATCGCTACGACAACCGGAATCCAGGCTGCCAGAAGCGGGGACAGGATTCCGCTGCTGCCGAACGCCTTTACAAGAACACTCGTCACATAAAGCAGAAACCCGGACAGGATGCCACCCAAAATAACAGTGGGCGACTGCGCGAAGCGCGAAAACTTCAGGCAGACCGTCGCGGCGATCAAAGTCATAGCGACCAGCAATAATGGCAGGGAAAGCAGATAGTTGTATTGGGTTTCCAAGGCGCTTGTCGAAGTTCCGAACTGGCGCGCCAGGGTAATCTGCCGCGGCAAGGCGAAGAAGCTTACGAGATCGGGCTGGACGAGGTGCTGCTGGACGAAATCCTCCTCCAGATTGGTCTTCACCTGAACCTCGTCCATATGTGTGGATAATTCGCCCGCCTCGGTCTGGGTCACATCGTGCAGCGTCCACGATCCATCGCTCAACACGGCGCGCGTCGCATCCTGACGCTTGGCGATTCCCCCTTGGTCGTCGAAATAGATGACGACCGCATCGAGCAGTTCGGTCCCGTTTTCTGCAATGCCGCGGCCGCCGATGATGGTGTCCTGCCCGTCGGTGATCTGTCTGAGCCAGGGCACGACCTGATCCTGCTTGCCGCCGACGGCCTCCAGCCCGAGAGCGCGTTTCTGGCTCCACGAGGCCAGCGGGTTGAGCGCCAGCACGCTTGCCGCCCCCAAGAGGGCAGCGCCGATCACGAACGGCATGATGAACTGCCACACCGAAATCCCGGCGGCGCGGGCAACCACCAGTTCATGGCGGCGGTTGAGCGCGATCAGCGCCACCATCGCCGAAAACAGCGCAATGAAGGGTATGGTCTGCTGCAGAATATAGGGCAGGCGCAGCGCGGTGATCAGCAGGGCGTCGACCAGATTCTGTCCGGCTTCCTCGGAAATATTGCCGACAACCTCGCTGAAATCGATCAGGTAGATGATCGACACCACGCCGAACAGGAACCACAAGACGGTGATCACGTAGCGGACGAAGAAGTAGCGGCCGAGCACGGAGAAAATCATGCCGCACCTCCGCCATCGGCCCTGCGCGGCAGACGGAACAGCGCGGCCATCATCCGGCCGAGCGGCCCGGTCTTTCGCCGCGCCCGACGCGGCCGCAGCAGGAGATAGAGCCCGATAGCCAGCGACACAAAGATGATCGCATAGCAGACATAGACGAAGAACGGATCGTTTTCGGCCTGATTGGAGCTGAAGTGGGAGAGCAGCCTGAGCAGCAGCGTCAGCCCGAACGCGCTTGCCATCGGCGGCACGCGCCGCTCGCGGTGGGAGCGGGCATCGCCGACGATCACGATGGTGAACACGGCGTAGATGAAGGGCAGGGTCCAGTCGGTCAGCCGGCGGGTGAGTTCTGCGCGATAGGAGCCGGGATTGCCGAGGTAATCGGGGTCGTCCTGCGGCGGGTTCAGCAGATAGGCAAGGCCCCGGTCGGTCGCGCGTCTGCGGGTCTGGCTCTTGTCGCTGGTGAGTTCGGAAAGGTCGAAACTGTAGGAATCGAACTGAACGATGGAGACGTCGCCGTCCTGGTTTTCCCGCTGCACCTGGCCGTCGCGCATGATCAGCTGGCTGCCGCTTTCATCAACCGCGCCTTCCTTGGCGTAATAGATGTATGAGTTGTTCGGCTCGCGGTAATCGGCGACGAAAAGCCCCTTCAGCACCCGGCCGGACAGGCGCTCGGAAATCTGGATGTAAAGCCCGTCCTCGACCTCGCGGAAGGTCTTTTCCTCGATCACGGAGGAGAGAAGGTCGGCGTAGACGGAGGCGATCAGGCTGCGGGCCTCGGCGCGCGAGCGCGGCTCGATATAATTGTCGAGCACGAAGGAGAACGCGCAGAGCACGACGGCGAACGCCAGGATCGGCCGGTAGATGATCGAGCGGCCTGCGCCTGCGCCATCGATCACCGCGAGCTCCGAATCATTGTTCATCGACGTCAGCGTCTGCGCCGTGCCAAGCACGATGCCGAAGGGCAGGACGGTCGGAATCACGGTCGGGAGAATCAGCGTCGCCAGCGTCAGGAACGAAACGATCGACTGGCCGCTGTCGGTCACCAGATTGATGCGCCCCAGCACCTGCGTCAGCCACAGCACCGCCAGCACCGGCAACAATGTCGCCAGGAACATGCGCACAACCCGCGCCAATATGTAGCGTTCCAGTATCTTCATGCCGTTAGGTGTCGTGCGTTGCGGAACGCGGACCGACCTCAGGTCGTTTCGCGAAGCGGGCTGACGTGCTCCTTTCTGGTGAAAATGTAAAGACATCCGGTGAAAATCACCAGCGATGCAAGCCATCCGAGTATGATATCCGAAAGATAATGGCCGCCATAGGCCAGCCGCATCGCGGGCGAGGCCAGCGAAAGCGCGATCAGCGGCGGCATCAGCAGTATCCGGAAGCGTTCCGGCACCAGGAAGATCGCATAGCAGAACAGCCATCCGGCGCCCGCGGCCTCGCCGGAAACGAAGGAGCAGTTCGACTGGCATGCGCCGGAAAAATCGCCGGCCGGAACAAAGGTCAGATCGCCGCCGAAAAGATCTGTGTTGCGCGGCCTCGGCCGGTGGGAAATCTCCTTCAGCACGCTGTTGACCAGCAGGCCCGGGCCGATGATCAGCGCGACGAGCCCGGCCAGAAGCTTGCGGGCGAGCGCCTTGTCATAGGTCGCGCCGTGATGGGACCAGACGATGATCAGGCGATAGATCAGGGTAAGACCGAGAATGATCGGCAGGTAGAAGATCGCTTCGCGCAGCAGGCCGAGCACGGCATCGCCGGAAATCGGAAAGCTGCCGCAGATGCTGCCGGCGGGCGCGTCCCCGGAACAGGCGGCCTGATGAAAGAACGCCCTGGAAGCCGCGAGATCGATGCCGGGAAAGAGGTAGAAAACCACGAGCAGCAGACACCACAGCGCCAAAAGCAAAATGAACGCGGCTTTAAGCGGTCGCATCGTGCCAAAGCGCCCCGGCAGTTTGTCAAGCCATTGGTGGTGTTGCTGCAATGCGGCGTTTTCCGGTTTCGTTGGCGGCGCGGCGCACACACCGTTTCCATTTTCGTCGTTTTAAGTGTTATGAGAACCGGGTCAACCATTCTTGGCCGGTTGCGTTAACAAGGGGTGGATTTCTTTCTCACCCCATCCTGTCAATTCCGTGACACCAGAACCCGGAGCATGAAATGAAGTTCTCGATTTCCTTTGTCGACAAGGCCGAAAGCGCCGGAAATACCGCGATTGTCCTGGCGAGCGCCGGTCATGTTCCGGCGGGACTTCAGGCCGCCGGCATGGGCGAGACGCTTTACGAGAAGGCCTCGGCCACCGCCGGCTTCAAGGCGAAATTGTGTTCGACGCTCGATCTGCTCGCGCCTGCCGAAAGCGCTGCGGCGCGGATCGTGCTGATCGGGCTTGGCGAGCGCGACTCGCTTTCGGCCAATGCCTGGCTCAGGGCCGGCGGCAAGGCCGCCTCTGTCGCCGGCAAGGCCAGGAAACTGGTGGTCTATCCGGACAGCGCCGCAACGGCTTCCGAGCTCGCGGATTTCGCGCTCGGCATGATTCTCGGCGGCTATTCCTTCGATCGGTTCAAGACCACGGGCAAGGACGAGGAAGAAGACGGTAACGGGCGTGAGATCGCGGTCGAGATCGTGACCGACGACGTGACCGCGGCCAATTCTGCTTTCGCGGATCGACAGGCGGTGGGCGAGGGCGTGGTGCT
>MDSV01176824.1_pt1 | contig 23166 bp, 15 predicted proteins | sample 810851 | NCBI WGS metagenome assembly MDSV01 (sample SAMN05326640, study PRJNA326480) | marine metagenome | isolation source: seawater | place: Atlantic Ocean: North East | collected 2012 | reverse complement strand
ATGTCCGAAAGGATGATAGATGATATCAATAAATCCTTCATAAATGACTTTAAAAGACATGATAAAGATTTAGAAAAAATCTTAGAAGAAATAATAAATCCATTCTTTCCCAAACCATTAATAGGTATTGGACACTCTATGGGCGGATGTTTAATGCTTTCAGCATTTTATAATCACGCATCAAAATTTTCCTATGGTGTCTTATCGGCACCGATGCTTGGGTTTAAAAATGAAAACTTTTTAAGAACTGCGTCTTCTTTAATGAATTTTTTAAAAAAAGATACGGATTATTTAATTGGATCAAAACCCAACATGGGAATAGAAACCCCTTTTGAAGAAAATGATTTAACAACCGATAAAGGAAGATATAAAAGAACGCAAATGCTTGTCAGAAAGATGCCATCTATTAGGCTTTGGGGTGTTACGAATAGTTTTGCAAAGGCTGTAAATAAAAGATTTAAGCTAATTAGAACTAAAAACTGGGCAGAAAAAATAGATTTAAAGATTCTAATTATTAATAGCTTAGAGGATAGAGTAGTTTACCCAGAGAAAACCTTAGAGATGTCTAAAAGACTTAAAAAATCAATAATAATCAATTTTAGCAACTGCGAGCATGAAGTTTTCATGGAAAAAGATGAACATAGAGAGATATTTTGGAAAGAATTTGATACCTTTGTAGAAAAATAGATAACGTTTAACCAACAGGAATCAAATCAAACGCTAGAGTAATCCTTTTTTGGTCTGAGTTAAAAGGTACGGTATAATGAAAGATTGAGGATGGGAACATAACTATATCGCCCTCTTCTATATTTATAATCTTTTCTGGATAAATAGTGTTATCAGACGGATAATTACCTCCATGCATAGTAAAGCCAATATCACCTTCATTATTTTCTTTTTTAAAAGGTCTTGTTAAATATATACTAGAGCTTAACCAGCCCTCTTTATGAATATGTGGTAGTAAATTACCTCCGCTATCCATTAAAATTATCCATCCATATAGATTAAATTTTTTAGGCCATTTTTTTATAAAATCCTCATTAGAACTACTATAAAAATTTCTATATTGTTCAACTTTTTTTAAAATTATTTTTTTTAATTCCTGAATTGAATCAAGTTCTAAATTGAATAAATTTCCAGATGATTGAACCCCTTCTTTTAGAAGGGATTGAGTTCTTTTTGAAATTTTCGAATTAGTTATATCCATTAATAATTGATTTATAAATTCTTTGTTAAAGTTACTCTCTTCAAATAAACTTTCTTTTTTAATAAATTCAAAGGGTAACTTACAAAAATTACAATTATTTACTTCATTATATCTTATTGAGTAATGATTGCTTATAGAAGCAATAAGGGGATCATTAATATTTCTTTTATTTAAGTCATAAAGAAAATTACAAAAAACTTCCTGAGAGGATTCTTTCTTAGTGCTAAGATATAAACACTCTAATTGATAACTCTTACTTAATCTGTTTGATGTTAGTGAATAATGATAAGCTGCCTCCTTATATCGCTCAACCCTTCTTAATGAATTTGCTAAATTATAGTTTAAATTATTGTTACTAGGGTCAAATTTTATTCCCTCTAAAAGGATTTCAATAGCTTTATTGTTGTTTCCTTCATTAGAATAAACTAGAGCGAGACCTAAATAGGAACTTATATTTTTTATATCAAGCTCAAGAGCTGTTTTATATAAATTAGCTGCATTTTCAGCTTGGCCAATTTCATAAAATAAATTACCAGCATTTGAGTAGATATAAGCAACGGAGGTATTTTTAATATTTTTATTTATTATTTCTAAAAAAATTGCTTTGCTATCATCATATCTTTTTATTGCTTTTAAACTTAAAGCTAAAGCATTTTTTCCATGCAAATTATCTGGGTAATTTTTTGTAAATCTTTTTGCTAATGTTATTACTTGATCATATTTTTCTATGTTAAAAAGACTAATTATTTTTTCAAGTTCCTTTTCTTCTATCATAAATTTTTTTATCCATTCCAAAATAATAGAGATGATACCTATATATTTTTTAGAAAAATTATTTAAATATTTAATATATGTTATAATAATATTACTAATTAACAATCTAAATCATTATGATAAAGAGTATAAAAACATAGGGTGCGTAGCTCAGCGGTAGAGCACTACGGTGACATCGTAGGGGTCGCTGGTTCAAACCCAGCCGCACCCACCATTAAGGATAAACATGGTATCAGATCGTCATATAAAATCTTTAGTAGAGAAAGGAAATGATGCTATTAGAAATGAGGCATGGGATGAAGGTTCAAAAATATTTAATGAATTGTGTGAAATTTTTCCAGAGAACCCTTCTGCATTAACTAACTACTCATTATGCTTGATGTATTCTTCTAATTATACAAAGGCCAAAGAAATTCTTGATAGGGTTGAAAAATTAACCCCTTTAAGTATTACAGTAAATCACAATAGAGGTATCTGTTTATACTTAGAAAGAGATCTTGATAAAGCACTAGAAAGCTTTAAAAAATGCTTACGAATAGATAAAGATCATGAAGAATCATGGCTTATGTGTGCAAAAATTTTGAGAGATAAGAAAGATTATTCTGATGCGATTGGAATATTACATAATATAATAAAAAAAAATCCTAAGGTTGATTTTTTGATTGAACTTTCTATCACTCATATTGGAAATAATGAATTTGAACAGGCGGAAAATATTTTAAAAAAAATATTAGACGTTAAACCTGATAATAAACCTGCAAGAGAGATTTTAATAAAATTATATAAAAGAATCCCTGGAAAAGAGAGTTTAGCCCTTGAATTTGAAGAAGGCCGCTAATATTAAATAGATCTTAATACAATAGGAATTAATACTACCAAAAGATCCAATATCTATCGAATCGTTATAGTGTTACTTGACAATCAAAAGTAAAACACCCATATGAGCTTAATCAATTACAATGGAGGAAGTTATGATAGTGGAAGGTTTAGGAACTGTTAGTTTTGTTAATGGATTATTAAGAATTCAAACAATGAAAATAAATGCAAATGGCAAAGAGGAACAAAGTGGTGAAATTATAATACCTGGAAATAGAGTTGGTGCTATACTCACCGGTCTTTCTCAATCTGCAAGCGGTATAGATGAAAAACTTAAGAGTAATTTAGAAATATCTGACTCAAAAACAAAAGAAAAGTCTTCAAAAAAAAATAAGAAAAAATAAAAAATTTCTTAAAATTGGCTTTTAGAAAATGTTATTTAAACAAAAAACAATACTCATAATATTTACAAGTTTATTTTTTGCTAATTCAGTTATTGCTGATGGTATTAAGCAAGATATTATAAGTAATCATGGCAATGCTGTACAGGAGTATGCAGATCTTGCTCCCACCTTTTCCTCTTTAAAAGGTGAAACCAGTACAATAAATGAGAGTAATTATTTTGACTTTATAAGGCAGAGTATAATTGAGCAGCCTGAGTACGCTTACTCAATATCTTCTTTAGCTGAAAAAAATATGCTCCTAAAATATGAAAGAAGAACAAGATATCCAGATTTATCTCTTAGAGTCATTAACGATAAGGTAATAAGCAGAGATGTTAATGATTTTAATTCTCTGAGAAAAAGACAAGATGATAGTTTTGATCTAGCGTTAGAAATCTCTCAACCAATTTATTCTGGTGGATCGATAAGCAACAGAATTAAATCAGCGAGAATACAGTATAATCTCTCTGAAATTGATAGAGATTATGCTTTCTCAGAGTTAATTTTAGATGCAAATAAAATCTATTTGACCGCTATACGATCAGATTTTTTATACAATTATAGTTCAAAAATGTTAAGCCAGCTATCGCCCTACTTAGAAAAAGTTAGAGATAGAGTTGCTATTGGTATTTCAGATCCAGTTGAGTTAGCAATTTTTTCAATAAAATTTAATACTCTGTCTTCAAAGGTACAGAGGCTAAGAACTGAGAGGGATAGAGATGTAGGGATTTTTGAATACTTTTTTAAAAAAAAGTTTACAAATTTTAACTTCCCTGAAGTTTATGTTCCTGTTATTTCAACAGATCAAAATGAATCATACAATGTAAAGTCCGCAAGATTACAATATAAAAACTCAGAAACTGAAACAAGCCTTGTTAAATCCGAATTTAGACCTCAATTTGGTTTTAGCGCTAGATACACTAGCTATGATATTGATGATAGTGAAAAAGAAGACAGCGACATTCGTGGTGGATTATTTTTTTCTATGCCAATTTTCACATTTGGAAGAGCAACAGCAAAAATTTCTTCTGCTAGAGCAAAAGAAAATGCAACCAAAATGTCAATTGGTATTACAAAAAAAGAAGATGAAACTAAAGAAAATGAAATAGTTAACATTATTCAAAGTTCTCAAAATACAAGAAATGTTTTAGCATCATCTTTCGAAGATACAAAAATACAAAGAAAAATTGTTAGTGATAGATTGGATGTAATTAGTTTTGCAGCAGATTCATTGGTAAATAGTTATACTGAAGAATTATCTTTGTTAGAAAATATTCTTGATGCAGAAATATCCTTATTGCATGGATACTTTATGTATCTTCATCAAAATAGGCTCTTACTGGGTCATCTGGGAGTGAGTCCATGAGCGAAAATGAAACTAGGGTAAAATTAAACGATCATTGGTTTTGGGGCTCGGTTTTCCAAAATAAAGCTACATATATTCAAATTGCTCTAGCTTCTATTTTTATAAATTTCTTTGGCCTGGGTAGCGCTTTCTACATAATGACCGTTTATGACAGAGTGATGCCTAATAGCGCTTATAGTTCACTAATTGCACTTACGATAGGAATGGCAATTGTTATAATTTTTGATTTTGTTATGAAGCTTTTAAGAGCTTATTTTATTGACAAAACTGGGTCACAATTAGAGCAAACTGTTAATAGTAGCGTTTTTAAGAAGATCTTAAGTCACGATACAGAGTTCTTAGGAAAAACAAGAGGCGTTGCCGCTATTGTAAGAGAATTTGAAGGTGTTAGAGATTTTTTCACTTCCGCTAGTATGGTTGCATTTATTGACTTACCATTTATGTTTTTATTTCTTGGTGTCATTTATATGATTGCAGGACCTTTGGCTATCGTACCAATTCTTGTTGTTCCTATTGTTTTAGGTGTTGCAGCAATAACGCAGCCAATACTCAAAAAATACAGCCAAAGACATTTGACATCTCAGCAAGGTAAAACAACAATTCTTCACGAACTATTAAATAATGTAGAAACAGTTAGAACTATTGCTGGTGGAAAATTTTTACAAGATAAATGGAATGCAAGCGTAGAAGATCAAAGTAAGGCTGGGGCAACCTCTAGAGGAATTTCCAACTTTGCAGTTACTTTTTCTCAAACAGGCCTACAAGCTAGTCAAGCTGCTATAGTGTGTTTTGGAGTAGTATTGGTAGGTAATTTAGATATCACTCCTGGAGCACTGATAGCATGTGTTATTCTTTCAGGAAGAATCTTGTCACCTCTCGTTCAAGCAGGGCAACTTCTCACAAAAGTAAATCATGCTTTAGCCGCTTACTCAAAAGTAGATGAACTAATGAGCATTAAAACTAGAGATGAAATCACTGAAGATTATAAGGCTACTAACATAACTAATGGAGAGGTATTAGTTAAAAATGTTAGCTACAAGATAGAAGAAGCTCAAATATTAGATAATATTAATTTTTCAATTAAAGATGGTGAAAAGGTTGGTATAGTAGGAAATATTGGAAGTGGAAAAACTACGTTATTACGATCATTAATTGGTTTCCAGCTACCTACAGAAGGCATTATAAATCTTGGAGGTTATGACATAAAAAACATTCCTTCAAAAGAATTTAGGTCATTTGTTGGTTATTGTCCTCAAAAAGTACAGTTATTTACTGGAACAGTTTTTGAAAATTTAACTGCAGGTTATGAGGATGTAGATGAAGAAGAGGTAATAAAAGCAGCTTCACTTGCTTGCGCCCATGACTTTATAGCAAAACTTCCAGGAGGATATAATTACAACTTAGTTGATGGCGGCTCTAATTTATCAGGCGGCCAAAGACAAGCTATTGCTCTAGCAAGAAGTTTGCTTAGAGAACCAAAGTTATTGGTACTTGATGAACCTACTAGCTCGATGGACTCAAACACAGAAGAGATGATTATAAATAATATAATGTCTTTGCCATATAACCCAACAATTGTCATTTCGACTCATAGAACCAATCACCTATTAAGAACAAACAAAATTGGTGTTATTGTAGATGGTAAATTAGCAGCATTTGGTCCACGAGAAGAAATTTTAAAGGAAAAAAAGAGTATTTAAGATGAAGAAAATTTTTGATAAAATAAAACTCATTAATCCTTTTAGGTCTTCAATTTACAATTTAGATTATTTAAAGAAAGTTAGTAGTTCATTCGAAATATTCTTGGAATATTTTTTACCAGATAATTGGAGAGAATCCTCTAAAAGCTATATTCTTTTTTGGTTAATGTGTTCGTTTACCATTATATTCATAATATGGGCTTCGATGGCAGAAATAAATCAAGTTGTAAGAGCTTCAGGCACAGTTAAGCCTGACTCAAAAGTTCATATGGTACAAACAGCTGTTAGTGGTCCTTTAGAAGATATAAGAATAAGTCTAGGGGATACGATAGAAGTAGGTGATATTTTATTTCTTGTTAATAATGTTAATAACCAATTGATTCATGATTTAGCAAAAGATGAAGTTACAACAAGAAGAAAAAAGGTGGAGATTATTGAAAAATTAGTCGAAAAAGGCTCTGATTCTGAATTTAGACTTTTAGACGAAAAATTAGCCCTTATAGACGCTCAAAAAAGATTCGAACAAGCGAAAACAAGATTAGAATTTTCTTACATTCGATCACCAATTTCTGGAGTAGTTAGTAAAGTAAATTCAACAAATATTGGTCAGGTTATTAAAGAAGCGGCTACTTTAGCTGAAATAGTTCCAGAAAATAATGTATTACAAATAGAGGCTGGAGTAAGTGTAAAAGATATTGCGTATGTAAAAGTTGGTCAAAAGGCTAAAGTATCTTTTTCTGCTTTTGATATGGCAATATTTGGTCAAGTTGATGGAACAGTCATCAAAAAAGCGGCAAATTCAACTCAAAATGAAGACGGTTCAAGTTTCTATCAATTAATAATTGAAGTTGATTCAAAATCAATAGCAGAAGAACAAAATATTATTATTCAATCTGGTATGCAATGTGATGTTTCAATAATCGGTCAAGAAAGAACTGTATTAAGCTATATTGCAAATCCAATAACAAAACTTTCTATGAGAGCTCTTCAAGAATAATCATCAATTAATCCAATGCTATTATCGCCGAATTTATCCCTAATTTTTTTTACAAAATTTGATGCTTCTAGAAGAGTTTCATGCGTTCCAGTATCAAGCCAAGAGAAATTTTCATCTAATAAAACCACTTTTAGTTCTCTATTGTTTAGATAAATATTATTTAAATCTGTTATCTCAAGTTCATTTCTTTTTGAAAAATTTAAAGACTTCGCCCTTTCTACTACCTTTGCATCATATATATATAAACCAGTTGCAATCCAATCTGACTTTGGTTTCAGAGGTTTTTCCTCAATTGATATAACACTCTTATCTTCATCAAATTCAATAACGCCAAATCTTTCGGGGTCATTAACCTTATATCCAAAAATTGTTGCCCCAGTGTTTTTATCAATTGCTTCCTTGATTAAATTGTTAATCGAAGGACCAAAAAATAAATTATCACCAAGTATTAATAAACAACTTGATTTGTTAAGCCATGATTCTGAAATTAGAAAAGCTTGGGCTATTCCTTGAGGTTTATCTTGAATTGAATAACTTATTTTGACACCCCATTGATCTCCATCTCCTAAAAGTCGTTGAAATAGATATTTATCATCTGGGGTAGATATGATCATAATGTCATCTATCCCTGAATTAATTAAGATTGATAATGGGTAATAAATCATAGGTTGATCATATATTGGAAGAAGTTGTTTTGAGACAACCTTAGTAATAGGATGTAATCTAGTTCCTGCTCCTCCAGCTAAAATAATACCTTTCATAATTTCATTAACCATCATTCTCTAAATTATTTATAACTATAGGAAATATTTTTCTTACAAAACCTCTTACACTTATCTCCCACTTTGGAAGAAAAATTTTATGCCTCTCAAGTTCATCAAAGTCGACTTTTAGTCTAGAATCCAGAGGGCGTTCAGCCAAAGAAACCCAATTTCTCGAATTTATTGGTACTAAATTTGTGTTTATCCTTTTATTTAAAATCAATTGTAATTCGCTTTTTATAATCTTAGCAACATTATACCAATTAGTATAACCTTTGTTTGTAAAGTGAATAATTTTAGGTGAATAATCATCATTATTTATATTTTTATTATATAAATCAATAAGATAATCAATATTATTAACTAATTCAAATGAACTAGTTAAAGATATCTTTTGATCACAAACAACTTTAATTTCATTAGAAGTTAATAATAATTTAGTAATAGTTTTTATAAAATTATTTCCATAGAAACCATAAACAGAGGCTAACCTAACTATAAAACCAAGATCTGAATTTAATAATATAGCCTTCTCACCCTCAGATTTTGTATATCCATAATAATTAACTGGTGAAACTTTTTTATAATAATGATTAGTCTTGATATTATTTTTGCCAAAAACATAATCCGTTGAAAAATGTATCAAACCAATATCACGCTTAAAAGTTTCAATCGAGAGATTTAGGGCACCTTTATTATTAATATCATTAGCTCTTTTTTTTTCAACTTCGGCTTTATCAACATTTGTGTATGCCGCTAAATTTAAAACTAAATCAACTTTATTATTTTCTAAAAAATCACTAATAGATTTTTTTCTTCTTATATCAAGTTCTTTAGAGCTAGGGAAAATGAATTTATTATTTCTCTCAACCTTAGAATATTTTAAATCTGATCCAATTTGCCCACTACCACCAATTACTAAAATTCTAGACATTTATTTTAGGATCTCCCAAGTCTATCCCCAGAGTATTTGGATAAAAAATCTTTATTCTGTAAATACCATTTAATTGTCATCTCGAGACCTTCTTGCCATTTAATCATTGGATCCCAGCCAAGAGTTTTTATTTTTTTATTATCTAATCCATACCTTGTGTCATGGCCAGGTCTGTCATCCACAAAACTAATCAATTCAGCATATTTTCCAATATTTGAAGGGAATAATCTATCAAGAATAGTGCAAATGTTTTTTACAACATCAATATTCATTAATTCATTTTCACTACTAATATTATATTTTTCACCAATTTTTCCATTATGAAGAGCAGATAAGATCCCATTAGAATGATCATCAACAAAAATCCAATCACGTATTTGTTTTCCATTTCCATATATAGGTATTTTTTCATTATTAATACATTTCAAAATCGTGAGTGGTATAAGTTTTTCAGGAAATTGCCAAGGTCCATAATTATTTGAGGTATTTGTTATAATTATAGGCATATCATAAGTTTTAAACCAAGCCCTTCCAAGGTGATCGGAGGCTGCTTTAGATGCTGAATAAGGACTATTTGGTTTATAGGGGCTATCTTCATCAAAGGAATTTTGATCACTTGTCAGTGATCCATAAACTTCATCAGTTGAAACAATCAAAACTTTAAAATTAGACTTTTCTCTAATACTAAGAGAATTCCAGTACTTATAACTAGAATTTAAAATACTATAAGTACCCATTATATTAGACTTAATAAAATTCGAAGGATTATCAATAGATCTATCAACGTGAGTTTCTGCAGCTAGATGGATAATTTTAGATGGTTTTTGCTTCTTTATAATTTTATAAATACTGTCTTCATCACAAATATCTTCTTTATAAAATTTATAACTATTTGATTTATCATAACTTTCTAAGGAGTTAAGATTAGAGGAATAAGTTAGCTTATCTATATTGCAAACATTGTTATCATTTTTTAGCAAAATCCTAATTAAACTTGACCCAATAAACCCATAACCTCCTGTAATTAAGTAATTATCTTGTTTCATATTCATTTTTATAACTCAATATTATTCTTAACATCAGACCAATACGGTAGATTATTATCCTTAGAAGAAATAATAGGTTCTCTTTCTTCAAGAATCCATTTTATGTTAAAAAATTGATCATTCCATTTAATTCCTGATTCATTTTCAAGAGAATAATATGAGCCTACTTTATACATTACACTTACATTATCAGTTAGTGTACAGAACCCGTGTGCATAACCTTCAGGAATATAAATCCAACCTGTTTCAGGATTCATAATTTCAAAGCCATATTTTTCAAATGTACTAGAATCTTTTCTTAAATCTAAAAAAACATCTTGAATCTCACCGCTTAAAACACGAAGTAATTTACTTTGGGAAAATTTTCCATTTTGAAAATGAAGGCCTCTTATAGTTCCTGCTTTTTTTGAGAAAGAAATATTATCTTGAACAAAGTCGTCATTTATTTGGTATTTGATAAATTCATTTTTATTAAAAATTTCTTCAAATGAACCCCTTTTATCTTCATAGAGCTTTGTCTTAATAATTTTAATATCTGAAAATAAATCACTACTCATTTAATAGACCATCAATTATCTCTAATTGCTCAGGCAAACACTTAGTGTGCAAGTCAAAGTCTTTTATGATTGTTTTTCTAGCTTCAAGTCTCATAGATTCGTAATCCTTGGGATTATCCAAAATACTATTAATGTTATTAGAAATTGATTTATGATCAAAAAAATCAACTAAAAGACCATTTTTTTTATGCTTTATTACCTCCTCTACAGGTGCAGTTTTTGAACCTAGAACCAAACCTCCTAAAGCCATAGACTCCAGCATAGACCAAGATAATACAAACGGATATGTTAGATAAACATGAACTGAAGCAATATCAAGTATACTTAACAATAGATTGTATTTAACAAACCCTAAAAAAATAATATTATTACTCTTCGGTATTTTGTCTTTAATTTCATTATAATATAAATCCTTATATGATAAATCACCTTTAGGTTTAGCCCCATAACTAACATCTGAGCCACCAACAATCAAAATATAAGCATCTGGATGTTTTTTAATAACCTCTGGTAAAGATCTCATAAACGAATGATAACCTCTGTAGGGTTCTAAATTTCTATTTACAAATGCGATAACCTTATTTTCTCTGGTTAATTTTTTTTTGTTATTAGTATCATTTTCTGATGTGAGAGTTATAGATGCATCAGGTTTCGATATAAGAATATTTGTATCAATACCATCATGTATAACCTTAATTTTTTTTTGATATTCAATTGGAGCAGTACTTTTTTGAAATTTTGTTGGAGAAATCATTAAATCACTTTGATTACAAGCTGATAAAAAAGGTGCATTTCTTGCAACTAATCTTGTTCGCAAATCAATATCATAATTTGGGCGTGAATCTTCCTTTAAATCAAAATCAACATCAGAATCTTTAGTATTATAATAAAACTCAAAATAGTTTATTACTTTTGAATGTGGCCAGACCTCTTTCAGAACAAAACCTTCACCCCAACCTGGATGGATTATTAATAAGTCAGGCTCAAAACCATCTTCTTTAAGCTCTAAAGCTCTTTTAAGAACTGCACTTGCCCTTATCATCTTGGTTTCGAACTCGACGGCTAATCTATTAGTACCTGGAGTATTAGACTGTGTAATAGAATATTTATAATGAGTTATATTTGTTAAACTATTTTTTAAATCACTTAAAGAATAAGTATTTTCTGATTCTAAAGATAATGTGTAAACATCATATTTTTTAATTTTTGCTAGCTCAGGGGCTAAATGCTTATATTGACCAGGAAAATTTTGATGCAAAAATAAAATTTTTTTCTTTTTCATCACTTTTCCCCTTCAATATGAATATAACCATATTTTAATAGAAATATCAGTATATTGAAAACCATATCACTACTTAATTTTGTAATGTTAATAATTTTATCGATATTGTAAGACTTATCATTATCAAAAGATGATAAAACTATTTCTAGCTCTTCTTCTTGAGGAACATTGTCCGTATATTTGATACTTGAAAATTCTAATATTTCTTTAATGGATAATCTATTAATACCTTTGGCAATTTTGAATTTAGAACTATTTTTTAAAATTTCAGTAGGATAGTCAGAAAATATTTTAAAAGGATCCTGTCTATTAGCTGGTAAGGTTTTATAGGAACTATCAATAAATTTTGAATATTGGTTAATTCTTATATTATCTAATTCTTCATATAAATCTTCATACTGGTCTAAAATTTTAGTCCATGAGAAATTTTCTCTAGCTCTTTTTTTTCCATTGCTACCAAGTTTTTTTCTTAAATCAGGATTATCGATTAATAAATTTATCTTATCAATACACTGCTTTACATCAATGCCTACTTTATGGACAGTACCACCAATATAATTATCATAATCAATTATGCCCATCATATAATTAAACATTAAGTCCTCTCCAAAACCCTCCCCTAAAGAATAAGATGGTACTCTAAAACCATCTTCATTGTTACGTACGGTGGAACGATAACCATCCCAATCCGACACTATAACAGGTATACCAGATGCCATAGCTTCAAGTGGTGTTAAACCAAAGGTTTCTTGAATATTATCACTAAGGGACATAAAAATATCCGAACTTGCTAAAGTTATATCTTTATTTGATGAATCTCTTCCGTCTAGAAAAATACAATTAACAGAGGGACAAATAATCTTAGCTTCATCAATAAATGAATTTTCGATGTAATCACTTGCAAACCATCCTGATTGAATTAAATGAATTTTTTTCTTACCCTTTAGTGTTTTTGAAATATTTTCTAATGCTAAGTACATAGGCAAATGATGAGCTTTTGCATGAAAACTTAGCCTACCAACATAAGAAATTACAATATCATCTTTATTGATACCTAATTTTGAACGAGAATTAAATTTAAATTCTTCAGTAAAATCAAATTCAGAAATATTAACTCCTAAAGGAATAACAGGGAGTTGAGGCAAGACTTTTTTAATTGAACCTATTCGGGATTTTAAAAAATCACTTTGTATTTCTATTATCTTATTTGCTGTATTTAAAACACTTTCAGAGGAACAGATTATAGCATCCCATGGCATAACTGGTTCTGTTAACAATGAAGAAAAAGAACTCATTACTTCATAAGAAGCCGTAGTGTGAGTTAAACCACATAAACTATAATGATGATGTCCAAAAAAACTTCTGTGATTTGCAAACTCTATTATATTAGGTCCTGGTAATTGAATACCGCCAAATTCAGATGTTAGATTGGGCTCAGCATAAGGAAAGCTTCTAATATCAATTGAAGAATTATCATCTGTTAAAAGTGATTTAATATCATCAAAAAGTAACTCTTTTTGACTCATGTTTTTCAAATACACACCAAGTTTATTGTATCTTTTAGAGGTTATAATAGACTTTAAAAATGACCAACCAGCAGCCTGACGACCCATAAGCTTTTCACCTTTAATATTAAAACCATCATTTTCATAATAAAGTGAAAAAAATTTATGTTTTTTACTTTGAGGTTTATTTACCATAGAGTTAGCTCTTAGCTAATTTGGCATTTTGTAAAAGTGTTGTATGTGATTTCAAAGTATTCAACAGAAAATCACTATCAGCTTCTGGGTTTTTAGTAGCAATTCCCCATAAAACATATCGCTGAGGTATTGTAACTATTACCGCCCTACCAAAACCAAATTGAACCAATGACTCCCTTAAAACGTCAGCAGTAAAACCACATTTATGAGCCATATAATGATTTCCATCTTGAAGTGACGGCCTAAGACCATAAAGAATATCCAATGCACTGATTGGACCAGCACCAGATTGATATAACACACCTGTAAGATTATTATTGGCGACTTCTTTACAAACAGAGCGTAAATCAGGGCAAGTAATAATTAAATATCCATCATTATTTAAAACCCTGAGAAATTCTTTAATAGCTAATGGAACTTCGTGCGGAAAAAGATGTTCTATATTATGCGAAGAATAAATAGCATCAAAACTATTATCTTCTATTGAAGACATATCGGTCATAGAAGCAATAATATCAGGGTTTACATCCTCATTTATATCAGCTCGTACCTCTTTCCACTCATCAGTATTAAAAGCAGGAGTGGTATATTCTTTAGTCATATTACCACAACCAACATGTAAAAAAGTTTTTGTCATAATAATGTTTATATAGAAAAATTTGAAAGAATGTAAGAAAAGGGAAAATTTATTATATAAAATTTATTAAACATCCTTAACTTAATAAAAACACTCTAGTTATTTTCATCATCCCATAAATTATCAGATATTTCCTTCCTAAGCTTAGGAAGAGATATCCAATTTCCATCTGAGATAATTTTTAGCATTGAGGGTTTTATTAAAATGCTTGTACATGAAACAGCATCTTCAATTGGTTTCAGCCCAAAAAAGGGAATTTCAATAAATCCATTATCAATAAAATTACTAATGCTATTTCTGTAATGATCGGAATTATCAAAAAAAATAATTCCTTCAAAATTATTATCAACTAAATATCGAGTTATTTTAGCTCTGTTTTCCCCTGCATCAATTAATATTGCATCAAAAGTATTAATATTTTTTATAGTCTTTTTATTTAGGGAATCGATTATAGATTCAACTTTAATTATATTTGCGTTTTTTGGTGCTTTTGATGAGATTTCCTGATACCAATCTTCATTAGTTTCAAATGATGTTAATGATTTAAAAAATTTTGAAAAATATAATGTTGAACCTCCTGAACCAAATTCCAAAAGCTTCATTGAGCTCCAATTCTTAGTCTCAAACCAATATAAAAAACTAGTTGTCAAAAGAGGGATTATTTCTCCATCGCCATTCATTATTTTATTACTTTTAGAATTAAAAACTCCTATTGATTCTAAATAATTGTAAAAAAATTCAAGTTTTGTTGATGGATTTAATATTACTGAAGCATGCTTAATCTTATCGCTACTAAAACCTTCTTTTAGAGCTGCAGATAATATTTCACGAGCTTTATGAATTTTACCTAGTTTAATCAAAGACCCAATTAAACTAACCCAATACTGCTCTTTTTTTTGATCATTGATTACTGCCTTTTCAAAAAAAGGTACAGACTCCTCGAACTTCCCAACACTTGAAGCTAAAACTCCCATATTATGATTTGAATCTGAATGCGATGGGCTTTTATTTAAAATTTCCATATAAAGATTCTCTGCTTGGGTTAAATCCCCGTTTTTATGATGCATAATTGCTTTACTAAATAAATCACTGATATCGTTTTGCATTCTAATTACCAGGTTTTAAGTCAAAGGAAACAATTATTCTCTCTTTATCCGTAGAGAAAGGAATAGTTCCATGATACAAGGATGAAGGAAAGAAAACTATATCACCTATTTGTGGATTATGAATTCTATTTGGTAAGTTGTCGTTTGGATAATCAGGAGCGGCTAAATCGAATTTAATAGCACCTTCATTTTTATTAAGCGTTGGAACTACTTTTAAATAAATAACACCACTTAACCAACCTTCAGGGTGTATATGAGAATTATGATACCCATCCTCTTTAAGAATAATATGCCAGCCTATTATTTTCTTATCGTCAGGCCATTTTTCAATAAAGGTACATTTCTCATTCTGAAATTTATTATAATAAACATCTATCTCTTTTAAAATAATCTCCTTTAAAGTTGCTATATTAGAATTTGGATACTCAAATAAATTACCTATAGATTTAAAACCTCCATTCCCAGATTGATTAGGTGGATTCCACATTGAGCTAACATCTTTTAAATCCTTGGTAAGATTTTCTATAAATAAACTTGAATTTTTAATCTTTGATGAAAGGTTAGAAATGTGTAAAAAATCTAATGGGTTTATACAAAATCTATTTGCCGTATCTTTTTCTTGAACTTGAGATATAAATGAAGAAAAAGCTGCAATTCCAATATTCTTATCATCTGATTTTTGATTATCCTCAATTCTCTTATAAGTTTCTTTAATTTTTCCCAAAGCATAAAGACAGGCAATTGCTCTGCTTCTGGAGTCAGGTGTGTCATAGCTATCATATAAACTCAAAGCTTTTTCAAAATCTCCATTAGCTTTATACCTCGAAGCCATACTCTTTGTAAGAGAATTATAATTGGGGGCAATCGATATACATTTTTTATAGTAAGTCTCAGCATCATCAAATCTACCAAGCATTTGCATTAAATCACCCATATGGTCAATTGCAGATAACATATTAGGTTTTAATATAATTGCTCTCTCAAAACTTAGTTCAGCCTCATCTAACTTATTTAAATCTTTAAGTACAATGCCAAGGGTAATGTAGGCTTCAGCTAAATTAGGGTTTAGCTCTATTGCTTTTTTGCAACTTAATTCAGCTTCATGTAATCTTCCTATTTCTTTATAGGTTGCACCAAGATTATTATGAGCTTCAGCTAAATTAGGGTTTAGCTTTATTGCTTTTAGGCATCTAGCTTCAGCATCTTCTAAACTTCCTAATTCTCTATAAATATCGCCTAAATTACTATGCGTTAGCGCTAAATTAGGATTAAGTTCTAGAGCTTTTAAGTAACTAGCTTTAGCATTTTGTAAGCTATTCATATCCTTGTAAACATTGCCTAAATTACTATGAGCCTCGGCTAAATTAGGATTTAAATTTATCGCTTTTAAGTAACAAGATTTAGCTTCTTCTAATTTATTAAGTTCTAATAAAATATTGCCCAAGTTGCTATGAGCTTGAAAAAAACTAGGATTTAACTTTATAGCTTGTAAACAACTTGCTTCAGCTTCTTCTAATTTTCCATGTTCTTTAAATGTAATAGCTAAGATATTATGTGCTTCAGCATCTTTTGGAGATAACTCAATAGATCTTTGATTAGCAATTAAGGCCTCTGAAACTCTTCCTGTATTTAAATATATCGCTCCAAGAATTTTCCAAGCAAATTGATGATTTGGAAATCTATCGGTTAGAAAAATTGCTTCACTCTCAGCATTACCAAGTCTTCCTTTTTGATAGTGATCTAATAGATTATTGGTTTGCTCTTGAGATGGATTTAAACCATTAACACTTTTTTTAATTTTATAGCCCTCTTTGTGTCTTTAAATACGTTTTTATAATTATTAATCAATCATTAATTGCAAAATTATTTAATAAATAAATTATATGAATATTTTTAAAGCAACTATCAAGTATGTGATAGAAAAAAATAAAAAAAAAGGGAAGCAAAAGCTTCCCTTCTTAATTTATTTACGAAAAACTAACCTAAAATAAAGTCTTCCGCTACAAAGCCACCAACTGCACCAGCAGACTGTGTTCCTTGTATAATACCAATAAGCACTACTTCAGCTTCAAGTATAGTGGTATCGTTTTGTTCATGCGCATAGTAAAGATAAGTAGATGTATCATCATATGCTATAATATAGAATTCAGCATTAGCTACACTTGTAATACCTTTAGCAGGGGTAGCAAGAATATCTTTAAACAATTCTGTACCATCAACTAAATCTGTAGATAGATCACCAACACCATTAGTAGCAGTAACAATCAGTAGGTCGATTGTATTAGATGCGCCTGTTGCAAATGCACCCATTGCCTGTTCTGCAGTTTCTTGATCTGCTGTAATAGTACCAACTACTGGAGCATTACCAGCAGCAGTTGCAGCAGTAGTTGTAGCTGCACCAAGCTCGATAACATCACCAACGACAGCACCTGAACTTTCAAAGTCTGTAATAGTATGGACTTCAGTTGTAACAACTGCAGAAAGATCAAACGTATCATCACCAGTACCACCTGTAAGAACAAGATCAGCGTCATCAGAACCAGTTAAGGTATCATTACCAGTACCACCATCAAGAGTTGAAGCACCAGTACTTGCAGTTGATATTGTATCATTACCACCTTGTCCGTATACTTTGTCAGCAGTTGTACCACCACCAGTAGCAATAGTATCATTACCAAGACCACCATAAAGTGAGTCTGCAGCTGTACCACCTGTAATAGTATCATCACCAGCACCACCTGTTAAAGTAGAAGCTGAATTACTTGCAGTTACCACTGCATTAATATCATTACTGTGGAATGAAGTAAGACCGGATACTGTGATTTGTAAATCAGCAGTATTAAGGAAGCCATCTCCATTGAAATCAAGATATACAGTTGATGTATCATCAGCAAATACAAATGAACCTTGAACACCATCGATAGCAGCTGCCGCAAGACCACCATTTTCTACATCACCCTTATCAGATAATGCCCATGTTGTTGCGGTAATTGTACCGAAGTTAATTTCAAGATTATCACCAGCGGTTGTTGTTACACCAGTAGTTGCATTGATTGTTGATTGATTAAAGTCTGAAATAACATCCTTAAGTGAACCAGATGAGTCAGAAGCAGCATCATATACAACAGTATCAGTACCAGCACCTAGAGAAATAGTATCTAGGCCACCTTCAGCATCAATTCTATCAGAACCGTCACCACCTGTGATGTCATCATTACCAGCACCACCGTAAAGAGTATCATTACCTGCACCACCGTCAATAACGTCATTACCTGTACCGCCACCAATTTGGTCAGCACCAGAACCAGCGCTTAGGTTATCATTACCATCACCACCAACAATTATATCGTTGGTTAGAACACTGTTACCTACGATAGTATCGTTACCAGCAGAACCCATAAGAGTATCAGCTTTTGATGTACCTGTAATTGTTAGAGGAGCTTTAATTAACTCACCTGTAATTTCACCGTTACCGAAATCTTCAACACCAGCAGCGTTAGCATTTGTGTAATTAACAACAGCACCAGCTACGCCAGTATTTACAGCCGCTGATAAATCAATTTCAAGACCAGGGCTAGTGTAAGCATTTAAGGCAGCAGTTTCATTATCATCAAGTTGTAATGTAACAGTACCTGCTTCAACACCAGTTGCACCAGCGTAAACAACAACTTTTTCAACACTGTGTGTTGAGAAGTCATATGTAGCTGAAACGTTAGCTGCAGCAGCATCAAGTTGGATAGTATCAGAACCACCATTACCTGTAACAGTGTCATCACCGTCAAGACCATTTGTTGTTACACCGAATCTAAAGATATCATCTCCAGTACCACCAGCATATGAGTCATCAGTATTAGCTGTTCCATTATTAATAATAAGGAAAGAACCATTACTTACAGCTGAGCCATCAATAGTTGTTACACCTGATCCACTATTACCAAGTAAAGATATTGAAGGAGCACCTAAATTAGCAAATGTTTCATTACCAAATGTTAAAGTAGCAGCACCTGAACCAGTAACAACTGAAATAACTTCGATAGAAGTTAATTTAGATAATTCTGGAGCAGTAAGTACAAGAGCGTGATTACCGCCTGAATTAAAGGTTAGAGTATCAGTACCTGTACCACCATCAACAGTTTCAACACCGCCGGAAGTTTTAAAGTCTGTCCATCCAGCAGCACCGTTTGTAACTTTAATAGTGTCATTACCAGAACCACCACTTATGTTATCAGCACCAGCACCACCTTCAAGAATATCGGTACCAGAACCACCTTCGATGGTATCATTACCAGCTCCACCAGTGATTGAGTCCTGAGCGCCATTACCAACTAATGAGTCAGCAGCACCGCCACCTGTAAGAACATCTCTAGCAGCACCACCAAGAACAGTTATAGCTGTATTGGCATCATTATTTGTTACTGTAAGTGTTTCACCATTTGTTTCATCAGTAGGATCTACATCAAGAGTACTACCATCGATAGTGAGGGAAGTATCAGTATAACCATTAGTTATAACGAACTCAGCATTACCAGCATAATCGGCAGCTAAGTCAGTAACAATTACATTCTCAATACCTTTAACATCTGAATCGATAGTAGCAGAAACTGCATTACCTGTTCCATCAGCACCACCAGGTGATGTGTTGTTATTAAGGTAAATAGTATCAGTACCAGCATTACCATCAATCGAATCTGCAGCTGTTAAAGTTGCAGTAGCATTAAAGGTAAAGGTATCGTCTGATGAACTACCAACTAAATTCATGTCACCTACAGCTGAACCTGAGAAATTAATTGATTCAGTCATTAGGGCTGCGCCAGCAGTATCTTCACCACCACTAAGTGTACCACTTCCTAGGTAATTGAAAACAAGACCTGGGTTATTTGTAAGAACAGCATCACTGATTGTAAATTCACTACCTCCTTCAATGTCCCAAACTTCAGTATTTGAAATTGATCCAAGTTGAGAAGCCGCAAGATTCATTACTGCATTAAAGTCAACAGTATCAGTACCAGCACCACCGTCAATAGTATCGCTACCAACAGCTGAAGTATATTCAGCTTTACTATCAATAGTAATTTTATCATTACCAGCACCACCGCTTATGTTATCAGCACCAGCATTACCATTAATAGAGTCGACACCGCCATTACCTACAAGAGTATCGTTAGCATTACCACCAGTTAGAGTATCTTGTCCGCCACCGCCGGTTACATTAAGTTTACCAGCTGCGCCAGCACCTGAAAGTGTCAATTGCTCATCATTCTGAATTGAACCATCTAGTTCAGAAGCATCAATATTTTGAGTTTTTGTTGTAGTAAGGTTAGGAGTGATAGAAATATCAGTACCAGCTGTAACAGCATCAACAACATTGATTTGCTCGAAGTTTGTAACTGCAGTCAAAGTAGCAGCGTCTCCACCTGTGGCTGTAAGATTAAGTGTATCTGTACCTGTACCACCAGTTAGTGTAGTTCCAGCATCAATATCATCGTCTCTAGCATTAACTGTTAAGTTAACATTTGCAGAGTTGATAACATCATCAGCATTTTCATCACTATCTTCTGTTGCTTTACTTAAGTTTACAGTTGTATCAGCAGTCCACTTACCAGCTGTAAGAGTTAAAGTATTATTACCTTCAGATGATAAATCAAATGTTGTAGCACCACCTAAATCACCATTAGCAGTAATATCAATAGCACTAAGAGCAGTAATTTTTTCAATATTACTTACACTACCAAAAACAGATGCATTACCGACAGCTTCATCAATAGTAAGAGTATCGACACCGTCACCACCATCAATAGTATCATCTAATTTAAGATTATTTTCCATGGCGATAGTATCATTACCGGCGCCACCAGAAATATTATCAATACCTTCACCTGAAGTTATAATATCGTTACCAGCACCACCATCAATGACGTTACCAGAACCATTAGTAGCATCAATTGTATCGTTACCAGCACCACCAGAAATAGTATCAGCTAACGTACCACCATCTAAAATATCAGATGCATCACCACCTAAAATATTTAATTTGGCTGTAGAAGCTGCGCCATCCACAGTAAGAACTTCAGTTGCACCCATTGCAGTACCGTCAATAGTAAGAGGGATAGCTGCACCAGCTGCATTAGCTAGAGTGTAGTTACCAACATCGATAGTTGCATCATTACCAGCAGTACCATCTACGATAACAATCTTATCAATTCTTGCTATATTATCAGCAGCACCTTCAGCAATAACAGCTGTTGTGTCTGTATTATTATTAGCATCTGTTGAAGCTACATTGTAAAGATAAAGAGTATCTTGACCGAAACCACCTGTAATAGATGTTTTACTAGCAGTACCACCATCGATATCACCGACTTTAGCGTAAATAGAAAGATCTACACTTGCTGTATTAGTAACAGCTTCAATAGCATCTTTGTTACTTGTTAAAGCAGTACCAAGAAGTACAGTTGTTGCACCAGTATAACCATCATTAAGAGTAACAGACTGATCATTTGCAGAGTCAGAAATATCAAATGTAGTTAGTGCACCCATATTTTTATCAAGAGTTACTGAACCAGCAGCACCAGTTACTTTAAGAATTTCAACATTACTTAAACCAGCTGCAATTGTATTTGCAGATGTTGGACCTGAGTTTAAAGGAGCAAAGGCAGCTGAAACTGCAAGTGTATCCACACCATCTCCACCATCAAATACATCATTACCGTCCCAAGTAGCTGCTACAGTCAATGTATCATTACCAGCTCCACCAGTAACATTTACATTACCAGCGCCAGCAACAATAGAGTCAGCAGCAGAACTACCAACAACAGTAAAGTTAGCAGCACCAGGATCAGCGGAAAGTGTTAAACCACCAGTACTTCCTGAGGCATCAATTGTTGTAATACCAGCGTCAAGACCAGCTGTTATTGTTAATTTCTTATCACCAATAATATTAAGAGTAGGAACATTAACACCAGTTGTACTTAAAAGATCAAGTGTATTTGCAACTGATTGACTTGAAATAGTTAAAGTTTCAAGCACTGATGTACCTAATGGATTGTCATCAGCAATACTAAGATCAGTTCCATTAGTTCCTTTAATAACAACAGTCATGCTATCAGCCGTACCCGCTAGAGCAGCAGCATCATATTCAATTGTTGTATCATTTTGAGCTGATTTAATTTCTGCGCTTACTAGTTGAGCTAAATTTGAAAATGTAACAGCATCATCAGATGTTACATTCATTACTTTGTTTATAGATGTTGCTTCAGCTAAATTAACAGTAAACACGTCACCGCCATTAGCACCACCTGTTGATGTATGAGTAATTGAAACTACTTCAACATTATTCATTACTGGTGCAATGTTAGCGGCAGCAGCTGCAGATGTTTTAGCAACAACAGTATCAGTACCACCAGCACCATCAATATTATCAAAGTCATTTAAACTATTTGTAGTTGATGATGCATCAAATGTATCATTACCACTACCACCAACTTGTTCATTAACACCAGTTGTCATAGTAAAGCTTTGAGAAGTAGCAGCGCTACCTGAATTATTAACTAGAATTACATCGCTTGAAAGTGAATTAGAGCTAGAATCAAATACACTAACTTTAATACCTTCGATACCTTCAACAATTGAGTCAGAGGATGCAGTTACAGTAAATGTTGTTGAACTTGCACCAGATGCAATCGTTGCGTTACCAGAAAGAACATCAATATCCGATGTACCAGCTTTATCTACTGTAGAACCATTTGAGTCACCAATCACAGTCCAGGAGAAAGTTGTGTCAGCAGATACTGCTGAGCTTGCTGTGATTGTAAATGTGACAGATGAACCTTCATCAACACTT
>MDSV01201853.1_pt1 | contig 23169 bp, 23 predicted proteins | sample 810851 | NCBI WGS metagenome assembly MDSV01 (sample SAMN05326640, study PRJNA326480) | marine metagenome | isolation source: seawater | place: Atlantic Ocean: North East | collected 2012 | reverse complement strand
TGAAAGAGTTTCAATTTTATCTGTTAGCAAAGCTATCTGTATCTCTGAAGATCCAGTGTCTTTATCATGTGTTGCTAACTCCTGTGCCTTTTTATTCATGACTTATTTTTCCTATTTGTTTGTTTGTTTTATTAAATTCTCAATTTTTTCTGCATATTCAAAAGACTCATCTTTTCTAAAAAGTATTTTAGGTAAAAATTTCATATCAACTTTTTGTGATAAATTTTTTCTAATTAAAAATGAATACTCTTTTAAAACTTGAATTATTTCTTCAGCATTTTTTCCTCCTAAAGGGAGAACGTACGCTTTTGCAATCTTTAAATCTTGGCTCATTTTTACTTCAGTAACTGTTATTGTATTTGTTTCTAAATTCGGAATCTTAGCCTCATTTCTAATAAAAATCATGCTTAAAGACTGCTTAATCATTTCTCCAACTCTTAACTGTCTTTGGGATATTGGCTTTCCTATTCTATCAGACATTAAATTGACCTTTCAGTAGATGTAACATTAAAAGCCTCTATTGTGTCATTTTTTTGAAAATCCATATAATCTTTTACTGTGATCCCACATTCTTGACCATTAGCCACCTGTTTTACTTGGTTTTTTTCTCTGAACAAGGTTCCAACCTTACCAGTATAAATTATTGCACCATCTCTAATAATTCTCACTTCAGAGTTAGTTGTAATTTCTCCATCTGTCACTTTAGATCCTGCTACTTTTCCTGCTCCAGAAACTTTAAATATCTCCAGTATTTGCGCAGTCCCAATAATAGTTTCTTTGAGGTCGGGTGTAAGTAAACCTGACAATCTTTCTTTGATGTAATCTAGAACTTCATAAATAATATTATATGTTGAAATTTTAATTTTTTCATTTTCAGCAAGTTTTTTTGCCTCCTTACTTGGTTTCACATTAAAAGCTATCAACACTGCATTCGATGCTTTAGCTAAAGAGACATCGGTTTCCGTAACCATTCCAATATCTGCAAGAATAATTTTTGGTTTTACTTCCTCATGTTTAATTTGATTAATAGCGTTTTTTATTGCCTCTGATGAACCATGTACATCAGATTTAATAATTAAATTTAATTCATCTGCTGACTTATCGGAAAAAGCCGAGTCTTGAGTTGCAAATGTTAATGGATTTTTATCCTCTTTACCCTCCTGGGCTCTATTTTCACTTAAATTTTTTGCTTCTTTCTCATTATCCAAAACAATAAAATCATCTCCTGCTTTTGCAGCACCATTAATTCCTAAAATTTCTACTGGTGTAGATGGAGACGCTTCATTAATATTTTCTCCTTTATCATTAATAATTGCTCTGACTTTGCCCCACCTAAGCCCACTAACGAAAAAATCACCCTTTTTCAGGGTTCCCGAGGTAATAATTATTGTAGCTACCGGGCCTCTTCCAATATCAATTTTTGACTCTAACACAATTCCAGTAGCTTTAGATTCAAAATCTGTTTTCAAGTCTAATATTTCTGCCTGTAATGTTATAGACTCTACAAGTTTATCTAGATTAAGTTTTGTTTTAGCAGATATTTCAACCATTAAAGTATCTCCAGATAAATCTTCAGCAATCAATTCATGTTCTAATAACTGATTCTTAATTTTTTGGGGGTCAGCTTCAGGTAAATCACATTTATTTATCGCAACAACTATTGGAACATTGGCAGCTTTAGCATGCTTAATAGACTCAACTGTTTGAGGTTTTACTCCATCATCTGCAGCAACAACTAAAACTACAATATCTGTTAACTTTGAACCTCTTGCTCTCATCTCAGTAAATGCAGCGTGGCCAGGGGTATCAATGAATGTTAGTTTATTAGATTTATTTTCAATTTGATAAGCCCCAATATGTTGAGTTATTCCACCAAACTCACCTGATACTACATTGGCACTTCTCAGTACATCTAATACAGATGTTTTCCCATGATCTACATGGCCCATTACTGTCACAATTGGTGGTCTATTTTTTAAATTTTCAGACCTTGACTCTTTAATCTTTTGTATAATTTCTTCAGCCTTTTCCTCCCTTATTGGATTGTGTCCAAATTCTTTTACTAAATATTCAGCTGTATCAGCTGCTAAAGTTTGATTAATTGTTACTGTAACACCCATGCCAAATAAGAATTTAATTACATTGCTAGATTGTTCAGCCATTCGGTTAGCTAACTCTCTAACTGTAATAGCTTCGGGAATATTAATATCTCTTCTTACAGGTTTTAAATTTTCTTTATTTTCATCTTTGTTAAAATTTTTTAACTCTTTTTGTCTTGCTCTTTTAACAGACGCCAAACTTCTTTCTCTAGTTTCTATCTCATCACTTAGAGCTCTAGAAACGGTAAGCTTTAACTCTCTTTTTTTTGAACCTAATTTAGATTTTTTATCTTTTGACTCATTTTCCCCTTTCAATCTTTTTGTTGCTCTTTGTTCTGCTAATTTACGTCTTTCAAAGTCACTCGTTGATGAAGAGATTTTGGGTGGTAAATTTGGCTTTAAAGTAGCCCCTCTTTTAAAGTTTGAAAATGTTTTAGACCCGAATGATTTATTAAAGTTTCCTTTGCTAGCTGGTCTATAAGATTGTTTTTCAATTACTACAGTTTTTTTTCCTTGGTTTTTTGAAATATCTAAATCTTTATGTGATTTCTTGGGATTTCCGGAAATTGTAAGTTTTGTTTTTTTGTTCTCCATTTCTCATCCCTCAATTTTTATAAATTATTTTTCTTGCAGACATTATTAATTCATCTGCTTCATTTTTTGATAAAGCAAAATCCTCTAAATATCCTTGAATTTTTACTCTTTCACCTTTAACTATGTCATATCCTCCTGTTAATTCATCCGAAGCAAGATCAGAAAAATCCTGTAAATTCAATATTTTCTGCTCTCCGAGAGTCATTAACATACCTGGAGTAAGACCTTTAAGATTAATTAAGTCATCTGCTAAACCTAAATCTTTAATTCTTTGCGATATGTCTTCCTGATCTTTTTCATAAAATTCTTTTGCTCTTTCAATTAGAGCTTTTGCTGTATCCTCTTCAATGCCCTCAATTTTACTTAGGTTCTCAATTGAACTATCTTTAATATCGTCGATAGTTGAAAATCCCTCTGCAACTAAAAGTTGACCTAATGTTTCGTCAAGCTCCAAGTTTTTTACAAAATTATCTGTCTTATCTTTAAAATCTAATTGTCTTCTCTCAGAATCTTCTTGATCAGTCATTATATTGATTTCGAAATTTAATAATTTCGTTGCTAACCTTACGTTCTGACCTCTTCTTCCAATTGCCTTACTTAAATTTTCTTCTGTGAGAATTACATCAAGTTTTTTTCTTGAAGTATCGACGTTTACTCTTTGTACTTCGGCGGGAGATAGTGCATTAGAAACTAAAATTGCTGGATCCTCAGACCAGTTAACAATATCGATTTTTTCACCTTGTAATTCATTGACTACAGCTTGTACCCTAGATCCTCTCATACCAACGCAAGCACCAACGGGGTCAAGAGAGGTATCCACTGCTTTTACACAAATTTTAGCTCTACTACCTGGATCTCGAGATGAAGACTTTATTTCAATTAATCCATCGTAAATTTCTGGGACTTCTTGAACAAAAAGTTTCTCCATAAATTTATTATGTGCTCTCGATAAAAAAATTTGTTGTCCTCTGGTTTCTCTTCTTACATCTTGACAATAAGCTTTAATACGATCTCCTGGCTTTATATTCTCTCTTGGTATTAATTCATTTTTTTGAATAATTGCTTCTGTCCTTCCAAGATCTACTATGACATTTCCAAATTCTAATCTTTTAACGATACCACTTAAAATTGAGTCTTTTTTATCTATAAAATCACTAAATTGTTTTTCACGTTCTGCCTCTCTAACATTCGTATTAATAACTTGTTTAGCAGTTTGGGCGGCTATTCTGCCGAAATCAAAAGAAGGTAAAGGTTGTAAAACTTCATCCCCAATTTTTTTATCCGTGTTAATCTGATTTAAATTTATTGCATCTTCTAACTTTATTTCTATGTTAGAATTTTCAGGATTTTCAACAATTATTAGCTTTCTAAAAATTTCAATGTCACCACTATCTCTATTAATTAAAACTTTAATCTCATTATCTTGACCAAATTTTGATTTGGCAGCCTTTGCAATTCCAGTCTCCATTGAGCTAATAATTAACTCTTTATCAATAGACTTTTCTAAGGCAACGGACTCTGCAATTCTCAATAACTCTAATTTATCGGCTCTTTTGTTTAACATATTTTAATTCACTCTAAAAAAAAATGGGCAAAAGCCCATTTTGTAAATCTGACAATGTGATTGCAATATAATAAGGTTTTTTATTAATTCAACATAAACTATTTGGAAAAAAAGCTTATTTTATCTGTTTTTTCCCATGAAAAAGAACCGTCATTTTCTGGTCTCCTTCCAAAGTGGCCATAGGCGGCTGTTTTTTCATAAATTGGCTTATTCAAATTTAACATTTCTCTTATTCCTTTTGGGCTTAGATCAAAATTTTCTTTAATTTTTTCTACAACAAATTTATTCTTATCAAAATTACCATCAAACAAATCTACATAGATAGATAAGGGTTTAGATACTCCTATTGCATATGCTAATTGAATTAAACATTTTTCAGATATTTTAGAGGCAACAACATTTTTTGCAATGTGCCTTGCTGCATATGCAGCTGATCTGTCAACCTTGGTTGGATCTTTTCCAGAAAAGGCTCCACCCCCATGTGGTGCTGCTCCTCCATAAGTATCAACAATTATTTTCCTTCCAGTTAATCCACAGTCTCCATCTGGACCGCCAATAACAAAATTTCCAGTGGGGTTAACGTAAAATTCGTCCTCATTGAAATCTTGAAAAAAGCTCTCAGGAATAGACTTAAACAGATATGGTCTTAATAAATCTCTAACTTCTTTTTGATCAACACTTGGGGAGTGCTGAGATGATATTACAACAGACTTAACTTTTGTAGGTTTTCCATTAATATATTCAAATGTAACTTGACTTTTAGAATCTGGTTCAATATTTTTTAATTTTCCTGACTTTCTATCCTCTGCCATTAATCTTAAAATCTTATGTGAGTAATGAATCGGTGCAGGCATTAATTCATCTGTTTCATTACATGCATATCCAAACATAATTCCTTGATCACCTGCCCCTTCCTCTTTGTTTCCAGAGGAATCAACGCCCATTGCAATGTCAGCAGATTGAGAGTGCAAATGACTTTCAATTTTAGTTGCTTCTTTCCAAGTGAAACCTTTTTGATCATAGCCGATATCTTTAATACAATTTCTAACTTTTTCTATTAAATCATCTTCTTTAATTTCTGGACCTCTAACTTCACCAGCTAAAACAACTTTATTAGTTGTTGTTAGCGTTTCGCATGCAACTCTTGAAAAAGGATCATTAGATAAATAACTATCAACAACCATATCTGAAATTCTATCTGAAACTTTATCTGGATGACCCTCTGAAACAGATTCACTTGTAAATAGATAATTTTTAAGACTACTCATTTCTAATTTTATTAAATGAAAAAATTAATAAAATATACAATAAAATTAGTAATCCAAAAATTTTGTTTCCATACTTAGAAAATATAGTTGGTTGTATCTTATTGATTTCCTCAAGATCTACATAACCTGATTGGCCGAAATTTACACTTTGTTCAATAATGCCCAGGGGATTTATAATAGAAGCAATCCCATTATTAGCTGATCTTACCACATACTTTCCACTTTCAATTGCTCTGAATATGCTATGAACAAAATGTTGTTTTGGACCAATAGACTTACCAAACCATCCATCCTCAGAAATATTAACAATTAAATCAAAATCAGGATCATCAAACAATTTTCCTGAATAAATTATTTCATAACATATAAGAGGTAAAACTTTTATTGAGAAGTTTTTTCGATCGATTCTGACAACTTTTCTTATTTTTCCTTTTGTGAAGGATTGATGGTTATTAGTTAAAGATTTTAGACCTATTTTTTTTAATATATTTTCAAAAGGAAGAAATTCTCCAAAAGGTACTAAATTAATCTTATTATAAAAATTTAGTAAATTTAATTTGTTATCATAAATAGATAATGAATTATAAAAATCTATTGAATCATTATTCTCAGTTTTAGAATTTATTCCAACAATTAATAAATGATTTTCGCTAAAATTCTTTTCGAATAAACCGCTAAATTGATTAAATTCATCTTGAGAAATACCTGGTAAGATTCCCTCTGGCCAAATAAAAATAGTTTTTTCTTTTATAGAAGGACTGCTAATTTCAATTAATTCTTTGATAATTAAAATTGGGTCTAAAGTGGAGTAAAATCTATCAAGGCTAATATTAGATCCTATGATCCTTATTTTATAATTATAAACTTCTTTTTTTTGTTCACTAAATTTATCTTTATAATGAATCCCAAATAAATGAAAAAACATAAAAATAGTTAAGAAAAAAAAAACAAACTAACTTATCTTTTTTTGTCTCTCTTAATATAATTATTGCTGGACTTGTAAATAAAGAGATACAAATTAAATTAAATCCATAAGTTCCTAAAATTGATGTTATACTTAAGATTTCTACTTGATTTGAAAAGCTAAAGGCTATTAGGTTCCATGGGAAACCTGTCAAAATTGATCCTCTTAAAAATTCTCCAACTCCAAAAATTAAAGAAAAAACTAAAAAAGAACTAATAATTTTTTTGGGTTTTAGAACTACAAAAAAAAAGAAAATAAGTCCAAAAAAGATACTTAAAAAAGCTGGTATTAAAAAAAAAGCCAGAGGGATTAAAAATTTGAAATTTTCATCAAATGTTAAAGAAATGGAAATCCAATATAAATTACAAATAAAATACCCGAAACCAAAAAACCAGCCATAAACAAAAAAAAACTTTTTATTTTGATATATCTTTAGTTTTGTTATTAAAAAAATGAAAATTAAACTAAATGTTAGGAAGTTGATTATCAGATAATTAAAAGGTGGCAAACTTAAAGAGGTAATAGATCCCAAAAAAAACAAGAATGAACAATTAATTAAAAATTCTTTTTTCAATTTAATTCATCTTTGAAATTACTGACTCAAATAGTTCTTTCTCTTCCTTGAGCATCTTTTTATAGTCATTGTCATTTACATGGTCATAGCCGAGCAGGTGGAGGTAACCATGGATGAAAGTTTTAATTACTCTTTCCTTAAAAATTTTTAATTTTAGTGGCCTTGGTCTATCCATAAAGTTGTAACTTATTATAATATCTCCTAAATAAGTTTTATTAGAAATTTTCTTTTTTTTATCAAAGGGAAATGACAAGATATCTGTAGATTTATTTTTATTTCTAAAACGTTTATTTAACTTTTTTATATTTTTATTATTAGAAAGATTAAGGCAGATACTTACTCTTTTGTTTGGGAATTTATATTTTTTTGGAAGTGATTTACAAATCTTTTTAAAAAAAAAATCTTTTCTTTTTAGTTTTTTTGACCAAGCCTTCTCTTCGGAGAAGACATCAATACTAATCATTATTGGAGTATGCTTTAACTATTTTTGAAACAAGTGGATGTCTTACTACATCAGAATGATCAAAATCAATAACTGATATTTCATTTAAATGACCTAACAATTCTTTAGATCTTGATAGTCCAGACATATTTTTATTTGGCAAATCAATTTGAGAAGGATCACCGTTAATTATAATTTTCGAATTTTCTCCAATTCTTGTAAGAAACATCTTAATTTGTGTATCTGTAGCGTTTTGAGCCTCATCTAAAATTGCAAAAGAGTTTTTTAAAGTTCTACCTCTCATAAAAGCAAGTGGAGCAATTTCAATATCCCCGATCTCTATCATTCTTTGTATTTTTTCAAAATCAAATAAGTCATACAAAGAATCATACAAAGGTCTAAGATAAGGGTCCACTTTTTCTTTCATGTCTCCAGGTAAAAAACCCAATCTTTCTCCAGCTTCAACAGCGGGCCTAGATAAGATTATTCTTTCAATCTTTTTTTCTAATAACATTGTAAGACCTACAGCTACTGCTAGGAAAGTTTTTCCAGTTCCTGCTGGCCCAGCAGAAATTATAATGTCACTTTGTCTTAAGGCCCTAACATATCTTTTTTGTTTTTCAGATCTTGGAATAATGGATTTTTTTGGAGTTTTAATTATATCTGTAACATTATTATTTTTAACTTTTTCATTGATCATAAATTTATCTACTGAAGATACTATATCTTTATTCTCTATACTTCCATTATTAACAAACTGGTCAGCCAAAATTGAATTGCGTTTTTAATTATTTCATTTTTTTTTGGATTAGACTTAATCAGTATTGAATTTCCTCTTGAATATAAGTTAGAATCAGTAATTTTTTCCAATTCCTTCAGATTTTTATTAAATTCCCCAACAACCCCCATTAACAAATCATTATCATGAAAAATGACACTTAAAGAATTGTTGTCTGAATAAACAAACTTTAGAGATGAGTCTATTTTTTTATTTATTATATTGCTCAACTATTATGCAACTTTCTTGTTGTAATTTTTATTTACTTCACCAAATAAAGTAGTTCTATTACTTTTTTTAATTTTGATATTCAAAATTTTACCGATATCTGACTTTTTTGCATCAAATATAACAGGTGTCATATATTCAGATCTTCCAAAAACTTGTTTTTTATTTTTTGTTAAGTTTTCTGCTAAAACATTTAAACTTTTATTCTCTAGAAACTTGTTTTTATTTACTTGGTTTTCAAATAAAAGAGTCTGGATTATCTTTAGTCTCTCTGAACAAATTTTTGGGTCTACTAATTCTAAATCAGCAGCAACTGTGCCTGGCCTTGGGCTAAAAATGAAAGAATATGAATTAATAAATTTAATTTTTTTTATTAAATCTAAAGTATATCTAAAATCTTGATCCTCCTCACCAGGATAACCTACTATAAAATCACTTGAAAACTCTATGCTGGAATTAATCTCTTTAAGTTTATCAAAGATATCAATATATTGCTCAACAGAGTGTTTTCTATTCATACGATTTAATATTCTGTTAGATCCACTTTGAACAGGAAGATGAATAAGGGGCATTAATTTTTTTGAATATTTATAAGTTTCGATTAAATCATCTGACATGTCTTTTGGATGAGACGTTGTAAATCGAATTCTTTCAATACCAGTAATTTTCTCAATTTCTAAAATCAAATTTGATAGCCTGTTATCCTCACTCTTATAGGCATTAACATTTTGTCCAAGCAAAATTATCTCTCTTGCTCCACTGTCGACCAAAAATTTTGCTTCATCTAAAATTTTATTAAGCGGTCTTGAGTATTCAGGTCCCCTTGTGTATGGAACAACGCAAAAATTACAAAATTTATCACAACCTTCTTGAATAGTTATAAAAGAAGATATCTTATTATTAGTATTTTCTATTTTATCAAAATATACAAATTTTTGAATAGTATCAAAGTCTGTTTCGTCAACTTTTTCATTTGTATCAAAATTTTTTAATATATCATTTATCTTGTGATATGATTGTGGCCCAACTACCATGTCAATGTATGGTTCCCTTTTTAAAATCTCCTCATTTTCAGCTTGCGCAACACAGCCAGCAACAATTGTTATTGGTTTTTTTTTATTTCGATATAGCTTTTTAACTCTACCAACTTCGTGATAAACTTTTTCTTTTGCTTTATCCCTGATATGACAAGTGTTTAAAATATAACAATCAGCATCGTCTTGTTTGATAGTTTTTTCATAGCCAATTTTTCTCAAAGAATCATATAAACGATTTGAATCGTACTCGTTCATTTGACATCCAAAAGTTTTAATAAATAATTTTTTAATTAAGTTTTTGTGCATATCTGCTTAATAAGAACTTGCGTTTTCGTCTAACCTTGCATTAAAAGATATGGACCTTCTTTCTTCATCAGTATCATAAAACGGATATACTGTATGCATCAAATAACTTGGAAACAAATAGAAGTCACCAACTTTTGGTTTTATTATAAAAGTTGATTGGGAAAATAAGTTTCGCGATCCATGAACCAAAACTAATTTACCATTATTGTTTGTTTTATTTTCTTGGTAGGTATTTCCAAAAGTATTTGGGACTTTCAGATATCCAACTCCAGAAATATGACCACTGTGCCAGTGTATTGGATTATACTCATGCTTAAATTGCCTAACTATCCATGATTTAGTTATTTGAAATTTATTCAATTGTTTATTTTGCTCATGTTTGACCCATTCTGTACAAGCAGAGGCTAAGAATTCAGCCCATTTTATATTTTTCATAAATTCAGTCTCTAAAAAAAACTCTTGATTTACATTCCCTGCTAAATCAGAACCATGATCAAGCTGTTTCGATTTATCTTTATCATTTACAATTTCGTCAACATATTGATTAAGTTTTTTTAAGGTTTCATCAGGAATAGTCATTTGAAGCACTGAAGGCCCAAAAGGTTTTAATATTCTCATTGATGGTTTATTTTTTTTTGACTCCATATAACTCAAGTTTGTGATCAACTAATTCATATCCATATTTCTCTGCAACTTTTTTTTGAAGCAATTCAATTTCGTTATCAACAAATTCTATTATTTCTCCAGTCTTTACATCAATTAAATGATCGTGATGACTTTCCCTCATTTGTTCATATCGTGCTTTACCAGCTTTAAAATCATGTTTTATTAATATGCCTGCTTCCTCAAGTATTTTAACAGTTCGGTAAACCGTGGCTATACTAATTTTAGGGTCTAACAAAGACACTCTATTATAAAGCTCATCTACATCGGGATGATCTGACTCCCCATATCTTTCTTTGGACTCTGAAAGAACTTTAACAATTATTTTTCTTTGGTCTGTAAGTTTTACACCTTTTGACAAACACTTTTGCTCAATACTATCTGACATATCTAATTTTAACTTATATAAATGGGATTAATCAAATTCTTTTTAATTTTAAATTTGTCACATAAATAAGGAATATCTTCATATTTTATATTTTTAACGTCTGTAAAATCCTCAAAACTGAAGCAATAGTAATCAATTTTCCTCGCAAAATGTATTGCTTTTATTGTGGAAAGAGAATTTCTTATACCAGCAAAACTACCCGGACCTCTATTTACGTAAATCTTCGAAATATCATTCATTTTTATATTTTTTGAATGAAGAAATTCATTTATTAATAACATCATTTTCTCAAAATTAATTTTAGTATTTTCATGTGTAATATTATAATTAATATCATTATTAATGATTACAAAAAAAATTTTATCTTTAGCGGCGTCTATTATAAGTCTAATCATCTTGCAATTATTATTTTTATTAAATTCTAATTCAGATGAAAATAGTAACAGATATTTTTCAAATGATAATGGAATTTTGTCCTTGATGTATCATAGATTTAATGAAAACAAATATCCATCAACTAATATTAGAATGGAAATCTTTGAAAAGCAAATTCAAATCATCAAAAATCTTAATTATAATTTTTATGATCCAAATATCTTTGTATCTGATTTTGACGTGCCAAAAAATAAAAAGGAAATTTTAATTACAATTGATGATGGATTTAAATCATTTTATAATGAAGCTTGGCCATATTTAAAAAAAAATAAGATTCCATTCATTCTTTTTATATCAACCCAGCCAGTTGGTAAAAAGGGATACATGGATTGGGACGAAATTAAAGAAATTGAAAAATTTGATTTTGCACTTATTGGTCATCATTCTCATACTCATGAGTATTTGATCGATATGAGTGAGGCTGATTTCATTCAAGATATTGAAACTGCAACAAAAATTTTTAATAAAGAACTGGGATATATACCTGAAATTTTTTCATACCCATTTGGAGAATATTCTAAATATATGAAAAACTATATTTCTAAAAATTTTAAAGTTGCTTTTGGACAACATTCAGGAGTAATTGATATCAATAAAGATAAGTACGAATTACCAAGATTTCCAATTAATGAGAAATATGGTGACTTAAAAAGATTCAAATCACTAATTAATTATATGCCTCTAGAATATAAAACTTTAAAACCAGAGGAAAAAAAATTAGATATAGCAAACAATCCACCCAGAGTAATTGTTGAATTTTTTCCCGAACAAAAAAATATTAAAGATATTTCATGTTATTCCAATGATGGAGGAGAATGGAATAAAACAAATCTGAACTTTCAAAACAATAAACTATTAATAAACTTTGACAAAAAATTTCTACCTAGGCGAGGTAGAATTAATTGCTCTTTAAATGATGAGGGTATTTGGAGATGGTTTGGAACACAATTTACTGTGAGGCAAAATTAAATTAAGCTTTCCAATTTAATGCTAGATGGAAGCAGTCTTGCATCATCAAAGTCTTTTAGATCATTTTGTTTTATAATTTTTTGTAAAACTTCTACATATTTTTCGCCAGTTTCTGCATATTGGTTTAAATATTTTACAAGAAGCATACTGTCTAGTGGTAATCCTTTATCTCTTAATTCTGCTCTAGCTCTTCTCAAACTTTTGTAGGACGAATGAGTATTCAAATTTCTCTGGTAGGCCCTTACCGAAGCTTGTAAAACATTAAATTTCATTACTTTGTGGCCTTTGCTTTTATCTGCATCTTTAGGTTTTAGTCCCTCACCAGACCATGTCCATTGTCCAAATAATGCGTTCCCTTCTTGAGCAAACCTTGATGTTCCCCAACCTGTTTCTTTAGCTGCCTGAGCAATCGCAAGAGAGACGGGTATTTCATCCATTCTTATCTTTAAAATTGACAGCTCTTTTGATGGGATTCCATATTGTTTATATTTCTTTTCAAGCCATTTTTTTTCAAGTTTTGTATTGTTACTTTTGTTTATAATACTAAAAAGTCTTTTTCTATCTAATCTAATATTATTATTTTCTTGTAAAATAAGTGGTAAAACAATTTGAATAAAAAAATCCTTTCTTTGGTTTGTATTCTCGATCATCTTAATTTCTGCAGGAAGTAATGTAAGAGCAACTGGCTTAACTAATTTTTTTTCTCTAACATCTTTTAAAGAATAATTAGTATCTTCAAAAAGTTGTTTGATGGTAGATGCATTTAATCTTACAGTGTCAGTTTCTAGATCATTTAAACTAAAAATATCTTTCAACAAATCATTTTCATCAAGAAATGAATCTTCATTATTAATCAATTTTTTTCCATCATTATTCAAAGTATAAGCTAAAATTTCTTTTGAATTATTTTCGAATACAAATGTTTTGGTTTTTGAAAAATTTATCATTATCGGCATTAGATAAAAAAAAGAAACTACTATCAAAGAGCTTAAAAAAACTTTATAAAAAGGTTTAAAACTTTTTTGATCTAAGAACTTAAAATTCAATTTGTAAAAAGTTTTTTTCATTTTCTAAATTGCTTCAACCTCTTTTACCTCTGGAATATAGTGTCGTAAAAGATTTTGAACGCCTTGTTTTAAAGTCATTGTAGAACTTGGACAACCTGAGCAGCTACCTTGCAGCTGAACCTTTACTACCCCATTTTTAAATTCCTTAAACTTAATGTCTCCACCATCTTTCGCAACTGCAGGTCTTATTTTTTGATCTAAAATTTTGACTATCTTTTTCTCTATCTCTTCAAACTTTTCTTCATCTTCTTTTAAATCATTCCCAATAATACATTCTTTACCTGTAAAATAAAAATCGTTTATAAGGGAAATAACAATATGTTTTATTTCATCCCAAGAAATATCTTTTAATTTATTTATTGATATAAAATCTTTGCCTAAAAAAATACTCTCAACTCCTCTGATAGATAATAAGTTGTTAATTAAATCATTTTGAACCTCATTTTTTTTGGTAACTTCGAACGATCCGTTTTTAGAGACAGTTTTACCTGGTAAAAACTTTAATGAGTTTGGATTTGGTGTAACCTCGGTTTGAACAAACATGGCTTATATATAGTCAATAATCTTAAAATTGGAACTTGTTAATAAAAATTTCTCTAAAAACCAATGATTTCATGAATTTTTTTGACTTTTTTAGATGCTATTTCATCTGCTTTTTTTGATCCCTCTGAAAGAATTTTATCTAAATAACTTTTGTCATTTAATAATTTTTTTATCTCAATAGATATTGGAGAAATTTTTTCAACTAAAACTTCTGTCAAAATTTCTTTAAAATCTGAAAAATTTTTTCCTGAAAAATCTTTAATTGTTTTTTCTGAATCTGAGCTTGTTAAACTTGAATAAATACCTAGTAAATTTTTTGCCTCTGGTCTTTTATCTAAATCATCTTTATTGAATGGCAAAGGTAAAGTGTCTGTTTTAGCCTTTTTAATTTTATTAACTATTTGATCTTTATCATCGGTGAGATTTATTCGACTTAAATCTGACAGTTCCGATTTACTCATCTTTCTTAAACCATCTTTAAGGCTCATAATCCTAGAAAATTCTTTTTGAATTAGCGGTTCAGGTATTTTAAAAAAGTTACCCACCTTGAAATCATTATTAAATTTTTGAGCAATGTCTCTACACAATTCTAAATGCTGTTTTTGATCATCACCAACAGGAACATGCGTACTGTCGTATAGTAATATATCTGAAGCCATCAATATTGGATAAGAGTAAAGTCCAATACTTGCTTTCTCTTTATCTTTTCCAGCTTTTTCTTTAAATTGAGTCATTCTGTTCAACCATCCCATTCTAGCTATACAGCTCAATATCCAAGCAGTTTCCGAATGAGCACTAACTTTCGATTGGTTAAAGATAATATTTTTTTCAGGATTTATTCCACTCGCTACAAATGTTGCTACAGTCTCTCTTATGTTATTTTTTAATTCTTTAGGATCTTGTTGTACTGTAATCGCATGTAAATCTACTACACAAAAAATACAGGAGTTAGAATTTTCATTACTTAATTCAACAAAATTTTTTATCGCACCTAAATAATTTCCTAAATGAAGATTACCTGTGGGCTGAACTCCTGAAAAAATATTTTTTCCCATACTCTAGTACTTTAATTGAAGATCCTTATAATTAAAAGCTTTGATCATGAAAGATACTATTAAATAAAAAACTAATCCTAATAAAACTGAAAAAATCAAATATAATGATTTTAAATAGTAATCATAAAGTAATTTATCCTTAAAAACAAAAATTAAGTAATTAAAAAAAATACCCATCATTACCGATGTAAATAAGATTTTTAAAAATCTTATCAAAAACATTTCATTAAATTCAAATAAATTTCTATTTTTTAGATACATAAATAACAAAATTGCGTTAAACCAAGATGAAATGGTGGTAGCAATAGGGATGATTATAAAGCCAATGCTTTTGAAATAATAAACACTAATTAAAATATTCAAAATTACTGAAACAAAAGAAATATAAAATGGAGTTTTGGTATCATGATTTGCAAAAAAGAATGTTGAAAAAACTTTGATTAATCCAAATGCTGGAAGGCCTATACTGAAAAAAAATAATGCTTTAGCTGAGTTATTTACTGCCTCTTTATCAAACGAACCATATCCAAATAAAGCAGAAATAATTTCCTCAGATCCAATTATCAAAGCCACTGATGCTGGTAAACTTAAAAACATGCTTAACTCCAATGCTTTATTCTGGATTCTCAGAATTTTTGTTTTATCTTTAGAAAAAATATGCTTTGAAAGTTGAGGTAAAACTACTACACCAATGGCAATACCAGCTATTGCAAGATTTATTTGATAGATTCTATCTGCATAATACAAGTATGATACAGCGCTCGCTTGAAATGAGGCAATAATTGTCCCTATGAGTATATTTATCTGTGTGACACCTGATGAGAAGATACTAGGTAAAAGTTTTCTAAAAAAAAATTTTACACTTTTTCTTATTTTGAACTTCAAATTTAAGCTTATTTTATAAAATTTTTTTACAAAATTGTATAAAAAAATTAATTGTAAAAGACCTGCCAAAGAAACACCATATGACAAATAATAAACTAGATTGTCATTTAGATATTTTCCAAAAAATAATATTATTATTAAAATAATATTTAAGATTATGGGTGCAGCAGAAGCAGCAGCAAACTTATTATGAGAGTTAAGTACAGCGGCAAAAAAAGACGATAAACTTACAAAAATTAAAAAAGGTAAAGTTATTCTAGTTAAGTCTATTGCAAGACTAATTTTTTTTTCATCTTCAATAAAACCTGGTGCTATCATGCCAACAAATGTGGGCATAAAAATTTCAATAACGAAAACAAAAAATAAAAGACCTATAAGTAATAAATTAAAAACTTCATTGGCAAATTTTTTTGATTTCGATTTATCTTTTGCTAATTCTGAAGTATAGCTTGGAACGAAAGCGGCATTGAAGGTACCCTCAGCAAACAATCTTCTAAAAGTGTTAGGAATTCTAAATGCAACAAAAAAAACATCTGCAAGGTAACTTGTGCCTAGAAATATTGCAATTAAAACGTCTCTCAAATAACCAAGTATTCGGCTTATTATCGTATAAAATCCAAAAGTGCCTGTTGACTTAATTAAATTCATAAATCATATTAGTCTTAATTTTACCCCATTTGTACACCTAATTATGAAAAATGAAAAAAACAAAGATTGATCATTATACTGATAGGGAAGCCTTAGAATTTCACAGTCATAACAAACCTGGAAAGATTGAAATTACATCTTCAAAAAATATGACTACTAAAAGAGACCTTGCTTTGGCTTACTCTCCTGGTGTTGCTGCTCCAGTGAGAGCCATAAGTGAAAATCCTGAGGCTGCTTTTGATTATACAAGCAAAGGGAACCTTGTGGCAGTTATAAGTAATGGTTCAGCAATTCTTGGGATGGGAAACCTTGGTGCTTTAGCCTCTAAACCTGTAATGGAAGGTAAAGCAGTGCTATTTAAAAGATTTGCTGATATTGACTCTATAGATTTAGAAATAGATTCTTCTGATCCAAATGAAATCATAAATAGTATAAAAAACTTTGCCCCTAGTTTTGGTGGAATTAATCTTGAAGATATTGCAGCTCCTGATTGTTTTATAATAGAAGAAAAGCTAAAGGAAATTTTAGATATACCTGTTTTTCATGACGATCAACATGGTACTGCTATTATCACTACAGCTGCTCTAATTAATGCTCTAGATATTAGTAAAAAATCTATTGATACTATTAGAATAGTTGTGAACGGTGCAGGAGCTTCTGCAATGGCATGTACAAATTTATTTAAAAAAAGTGGAGTACCACAAAAGAATATTACAATGATAGACAGAAAAGGAGTTATTTTTCGAGGAAGAGAAAATTTGAACCAATGGAAGTCTAGTCATGCGATTGAAACTAGTGATCGAAGTTTGGATGACGCAATAAAAGGTGCTGATGTATTTTTAGGTTTGTCGGCAAAAGGAGCTTTGTCAAAAGACATGGTTAAAAAAATGTCAAAGAACCCAATAATTTTTGCCTGTGCAAATCCAGATCCCGAAATAACTCCAGAAGAGATTGAGGAAGTAAGATCAGATGCTATTATTGCAACCGGAAGGTCAGATTATCCAAATCAAGTAAACAATTTGATTGGTTTTCCATATATTTTTAGAGGTGCTTTAGATGTACGGTCTAAAACAATTAATGAGGAAATGAAGGTTGCTGCTGCTCATGCTATTGCCAATTTAGCTAAAGAAGATGTACCAGATGAAGTTGTGGCAGCAATGGGAGGAGAGAGACCGCATTATGGAAAAGATTACATTATACCCTCAACATTTGATCCGAGACTAATCAGTGTAATCCCAGCAGCAGTTGCAAAAGCAGCTATAGAAACAGGTGTAGCTAGAGTTAAGATAGAAAATTTTGAAATTTACAAGGATCAACTTAAACAAAGATTAGATCCAACTGTTACAATAATGCAAGGTATTAACAGCTACATTAAAAGAAAGCCAAAAAAAGTTGTCTTTGCCGATGGGGAAGATGAAAATATGCTAAAAGCTGCTATTGCTTTTAAAAATTCTAAATTGGGAATTCCAATCTTAATTGGGAATAAGGATAAAATTAAAGAGCAGATTAAAAGAATTGGCTATAATGATAACTTTGATATTGAGATAGTAAATTCAAAGGATACATCTAAAAGACAAAAATATGTTCAGTATGTTTTTAAAAAACTTCAAAGAGAACAAGGTATGCTTGAGAGAGATTGTGATAGACTAGTCAGAAATGATAGGGTGGTTTGGGCATCATGTATGGTTGCAAGCGGAGATGCAGATGCCATGGTAACTGGAAATACTAGAAGATATTCTTCATCTTTAGAAAAAATAACAAAAGTTGTTGATCCTAGGTCTGGTGAAATAATGTTTGGCTTAAATTTAGTTGTGAATAGAGGTAAAACAATTTTTGTGTGTGATACCTCAGTGATAGAGTATCCAGATGCAAATCAATTAGCTGAAATGGCAGTTTCAGCTTCAAGAGTAGTAAGACTTTTTGGTTTTGATCCTAAAGTAGCTTTTTTATCTCACTCGACCTTTGGTCAACCCGTAACTGATAGAACAAAAAGAATTAGTGATGCGGTAGAAATTTTGAAAAAAAAGAAGGTTGATTTTAAATTTGATGGTGAAATGCAGCCCGATGTCGCTTTAGAAGAGATTTATAAAGAACTGTATCCATTTTCTGAAATAGTCGGAAATTCAAATGTTTTAATAATGCCAAGCCAACATAGTGCTGCCATCTCATACAAAATGATAAAATCTATGAGTAGAGCAAAATTAATTGGGCCATTGCTAATAGGTTTGGGTCTTCCGATTGAGATAGCGCCTTTAAGATCCTCTACATCTGATATTATAAATTTAGCATCAATTGCAGCGTATTCGGCGGACGTTATAGATTATAAAAAAGGTTAATCTTTTTGAATTCTTAAGTTTTCCACAAGCAAAATGCTGGCAATAACATCTTTAACATCCAAGATTTCTTTTGCTTCGTCTACAACTTGTTTTTTTTCTTCTAAACTAAAAGCAATTCCATAAATATAAATTTTCTTTTTATAGGTATCTATTTGGTAATTAGATGCTTTAATTTCTTTATTAAATATAAGGGCAGTTCTCAATTGAGATGTAATTAATAAATCTTTAGCAGATTGTTTAAAATTAAATTCTTCTTTCACTTTTAAATCGTTTCTAACCGAGCGAACACCATCTGTTTCCCATGCTAATTTAGTAAGTTTTAATTTATCTTCCGGATTGTCGACTTTACCTGTTAGAAAAATTCGTCCATCAAGAACTTTGGAATTAACTGAAAGTATATGTTTTTTATCCAATAAAACCATTCTAGTAATTAAACTTTTTTGCATGATTGAATCGTCTATTTGTGTTCCAACTGATCTTGGATCAAACGCAATACTAACGCCTGTTCCAAATATTCCTTTGGAACCTACACCCACACATCCTGAGAAAAAAACTACAATTAGCAGTAAAAATATAAGTTTATTTTTCATTTTTTATTTTTAAACAATAATTATAAATTTTTTTTTTTGATAGCTCGCTTTTGAGTGAAATTATACTAGTAATTTCTTTGATACTTAGTTTATTAATCATACTTTTGATATTTATCTTATCTGATTCACTAAGTTCTTGTGAAGCTTTTTTCATCTCATTTTTTTCTGAAATTACAATAGTCAATTCCCCCTTCAATTCTTGATTAAACTTCTTTAGATCGTTAATAGAAGTTCTTATAAATTCTTCATAAAATTTGGTCATTTCTCTACAAATTAGAATTTTTCTATCTATAAAATTTTTCTTTAGAAATGGAATTGCTTTATTAAACTTTTTTGAAGAAATAAAGAAAACTAAAGAACTATTAAGTTTTGACAAATGTTCCAAATCAGCCTCAATTGCTTTTAATTTTTCTGGAAAGAAACCATAAAAAAAAAATTTGCCCGAAAAACCGCTTATAGAAATGGCAGATGTTACTGCAGAAGCTCCTGGTAAAGGAATCACATCAATATTTTTTTTTAGACATTCATTTATTAGTATTGAACCAGGATCTGATATAGTTGGTGTACCAGCATCTGATATTAAAGAAATAATTGAACCAACTTTTAAAAGATCAATGATTTTTACTAAGTTCTTTTTTTCATTAAATTTATGATTAGAGATTAATTTTGAATTTATTTTATACTTATTAAGTAAGTTTTTTGAGATACGCGTATCCTCACATAATATATAATCAGAACTTTTCAGTATTTCTAAAGATCTCAAAGTAACATCGCCTAAATTACCTATTGGTGTAGGTACTATATAAAGACCTTTTTTTATAGATGAAGAATTTAAAGACATAATTGTTAATTTGATAATATAGTATATTTACAATGAATAAAATTTTAAAAATTATACTTGTTATTTTTCTAAGTATTTTCTTCTTATCGAAATCAAGTAATGCTCAAGAGGAAAAAATTAAGATAGGGTTATTGGTGCCCATCACCGGTGAAAATAAAAAACTAGGTCATCTAATAATTAAATCCACAAGAATGGCTCTAGAAGACATAGACAATAACAAAATTGAAATTTATCCAAAAGACACTAATTCAGATCCTAATAAAGCTTTACAATCTGCTCAAGAATTCAAAGAGTTGGGAATTAAAATTGTTATTGGACCAATTTTTTATAAAAGTTTAGCTTACTTAAATGATATTCAAGATATAACATTCCTTTCTCTTACTAATAAGACAGAAAAAATTCCAGATAATGTTATCAGTAGTGGCGTTAATGCTTCTTCCCAATTAAAAGCTATAAAAAAATTCATAGAACTTAATGAAATTAAGAAAACAATATTTTTAACTCCCAAACTTGACTTTGAAACTGAAGTTAAAAAAGGTATCAAAGAGTCGAAAATTAAAATCTCAAAACATTTTATCTATGATAAAGAACCAACTAAACTAACTGCGCAAATCGAAAAAATTACCAACTACAAAATTAGGAAACAAAATTTAGCTGATGAGGTTAAAAGGGTGGAAAACTCAGATCTTGTTGACAAAGAAAAACAATTAAAAAAATTAGAAAAAAAATATACAATAGGAAATGTAAATTTTGACTCTGTTATTATTTCAGATTTTAATGAAAGTTTAAAAAGTGTTATTACCTCTTTATTATATACAGATGTTTCTCCAAAGAATAAAAGTATAATTACCTTTAACCAATGGTTTGATAAAAGTATTTTAGAAGAGGAGAGTATTCAGCCAATTTATTATCCCTCAATTAATAATAAAAATCTTAAAGACTTTAAAAAAAAATTTTTTAATAAATTTAATCAAAGTCCAAATCATTTATCTTTATTGAGTTATGATCTAGTAGGTCTTATTTACTATTTATCTTTGGAGAATGAGCTAACAGACTTAAATAAATTATTTAAAAAAAAGAATTCATTTAAGGGAAAAATAGGAATATTTGATATTAAAGATAATAAAATAAATCATAGGTTAAATTTTTATAAAATTGATAAAAGGGAGATTAAAAAAATTTTCTAATTTTTTTAAAAGCTTTAAACCGATGATCTATTTTATATTTTTGTTTAGGAGATAATTCGCCAAATGTAAGTTTTTTATTCAAAGGTACGAAAATTGGGTCGTAACCAAAACCATTGGTACCTTTGGGTTCTAAAGAAATTTTTCCCTCTATTTTTCCTTCTTTACAAGCTATTTTTTGGTTTAAATAACTAATTGATAATGCACAAACAAAACGAGCTTTAATCTTTTTTTTTTTCCAGTTCTTATCTTTTTTTTTTAATTCTTTATAGACTCTTTTAATTGCCTTTTTAAAATCAGAGTTTTTTCCGCCCCATCTTGCGGAGTGTAAACCAGGTTTTTTATTTAATAGATCAATTTCTAAACCAGAGTCATCTGCCAAACAAATCAGATTGGTTTTTTTTGAAAAATATCTAGATTTTATTAAAGAATTTTCTTTAAAAGTCTTACCATTTTCCTTTGGGCTTTTTAATTTAAACCTTTCTGTTGAGTAAATTTTGACATTTTTTGGAAGTAAATCTCTAATTTCTTTTAATTTTCCTTTATTATTTGTCCCTATTAGTAATTCATTAATTTTTTTTATAGGCATCTAGAAATTATAGTTTTCCTTACCATATAAGTATTTATGGAAAAAGAAGAAAACGTTAAAGATGATGGTAATATATCAAAAAAAGACAATGATATAAAGACTGAAACTAAATCTGAGAACAACACTTCTAAAGATAAAGAAGAACTATCACCTGAGGAAAGAATTTTAAAGCTTGAAGATAAAGTTGCAAGAACTTTCGCTGAAATGGAGAATCAAAGAAGAAGATTTGAAAAGGAGAAAGATGAAGCTTTTGAATATGGAGGGTTTGTTTTTGCAAAAGAGGCCTTAAATTTAATAGATAATCTAGAAAGGTCAAAATTTACCTTAGAAAATGATGAGTCTTTAAAAAATTCTGAGGCCTTAAAAAAAATGCTAGATCATTTAAAAATAATTAATGAAGATTTAATTTCTATCTTTATTAAAAATAATATTAAACCCATTGAATGCTTAAATAAAAAATTAGATCCAAATCTTCATCAGGCTATGATTGAAATAGAAGATAATCAAAAAGAACCTGGGACGATAATTCAAGAAATTCAAAAAGGATTTACTATTAAAGATAGGTTGTTAAGACCATCTCTAGTCGGTGTTTCAAAAAAAACTGAAGATAAAGATCAAAAACCCCCAGAAAATCAAGAAAACTTGAAAAGGAAATAATAAATGTACGAACTTGTAGATTTGAAATTAAACACTATATGAGTTCTCAGAAAGAGAAAAAATGAGCAAAATAATTGGAATTGATTTAGGAACTACTAATTCTTGCGTGGCTATTATGGAAGGTTCTCAAGCAAAAGTTTTAGAGAATGCGGAGGGTGCCAGAACCACGCCTTCGGTAGTAGCTTTTACAGAAGAAAATGAAAAACTTATAGGCCAACCAGCTAAAAGGCAAGCTGTTACCAATCCAGAAAATACTATCTTCGCTGTTAAAAGACTAATAGGAAGAAATTTTGATGACGCTACAGTTAAAAAAGACATTGAGTCAGCACCATTTAAAATTGTTAATTCAGAAAAAGGTGACGCTTGGATTGAAGCTAAAAATCAAAAATATTCACCATCACAAATTTCAGCTTTCATACTTCAAAAAATGAAAGAAACTGCTGAAAAATATTTAGGTCAAGCTGT
>MDSV01020128.1_pt1 | contig 23170 bp, 12 predicted proteins | sample 810851 | NCBI WGS metagenome assembly MDSV01 (sample SAMN05326640, study PRJNA326480) | marine metagenome | isolation source: seawater | place: Atlantic Ocean: North East | collected 2012 | reverse complement strand
GCGCGCCGTGCGGCGGGCGGCGGCGGCGGCGGCGACCGCGCTCGCGGGGCAGGAGGAGACGCCCGCGACGACCGCGGGTGTCGCGGCGACGCCCGCGGCGCCGGTGAAGAACCAGGCGGAGAACGGAGCGACGCGCGAAGTCGGCGACGCGCTACGCGAAACGGACGCGACCCGAGCGACGACCCCAGCGGCGACGCCGCCGGCGGCGGCGGTTTCCGGGGACGCGCTTCGCGCCGCGCTCGGCGGCGTGCCATCTCGCGGCGACGGTCCCGTCCCGGGAGGCGGCGCGCCGAACGTCCACGCGGACCCCGCGGCGATGGCGCGCGTGCTGGCCGGCATGCAGCCGAGTACGACTGGCGGCGCCTCAGGCTCTGCGCTTCAGGCTCTGCGCGGGCCCGGGTTACACGAGGTCCTGACCCCGGAGACGGTCGGGCCCTTGCTCCGCGACGAGAGCGTGCGCGCGCGGCTGCTGGAGTTTCTCCCCGACGCGCACCGAGCGAGCGGGTCCGAGAACCTGGAGGCGCTCCTGCGCACGCCGCAGTTCCAGTCGCAGCTCGAGCGGTTCAGCGCGGCGCTGCAGTCGGGGCAGATGGACCTCGCGCAGTTCGGGCTGCCGCCCGGGACGGGGTTCGGCGTCGCGGAGTTCCTCGCCGCGATCCAAGCCGAGGCGGATGAGAAGAAGAAGCGAAACACGAACCGGGACGGGGACGAGAAGGACCGAGGCTAGGGCGCCGACTTGACTTTTTTTTTGTTCGCGCGCGATGGTCGCCGCGCGGGCGCGACGTCGCGCGGTTTCGACGAAACCGTCGATCGGTACCTTCGCTGGACGCTAAAAGACGCGCGCGTGTCACTCTTCCTTCTGCGGTGCCTCTCTGAGCCCCATCTCTATCATGAACGCCTCCTCCAGCGCCAGGTACTCCGCCTCCCTGCGCTCGTCCTCGGTGAGCTCGCGCTCGCCCTTGGCGCGCGTCCCGGGCTTCTCCTCGGCGCCCCCCGCCGCCGCCGCCGCTGCCGCCGCCTCCTCGCGCGCCGCCGCCGCGGCCTCGCGCGCCTCCGCGCGCCTGGCGGCGTCCTCGGCGCGCGCCATTTCGCGTCGCAGGAACGCCTCCATGCGCTCGAGCTCGCGCGGCTTGGGCTTGCGCAGCGCGCGCGGCGCGCGCGCGACGTGCAGCACGCCGCCGGCGTCGCCCAGCGCCAGGAGCTGTTCAGAGCGGTTCTTCTCGCCCTTTTTCTCGCTCGCGGACTCTAAGAACCGCATCGGCCCCAGCGCTTTGCTGCTCACGCGCGCGCTCTGCGAGGGCTCGTGCGAGCGGTCCAGCAGGTCCCACGCGTCCACGACGCCGTCCTCCTTGGCGACGAACACCACGGACGGGCGCGTGGGCGAGAAGGCGCACGACGCGAAGCGCGTCGTCGCGTCTGGCGGCGACGAAAACGCGGGCGTCGGCCGACCCTCGCGCCAGAGCTTGAACGAGCTCGCGCCGACGCTCATCACCAGGTCGGGGAAGAACGGCGATCGGGAGAGACACCGCACGGACTGGCTGTGCGCCGCGAAGCACAGCTTCGTGTGCTCGGCGCCCGAACCGCCCTCCTCGCCGGAATCGGTGACCACGAAGTCGCACTGCGCCACCTCGCCGTCCGCGGAGGAGGCGAAGAAGCGCGTCGCGTTTTCGGGGAGAGAGCCGTCGCGCGCCGGCGGGCGCAGCGCGGGCGAAAAGTCAAACTTCACCGCCTGCAGCGCGCCGCTCTGCTCGCCTCTGCCGAGCGCGATCTTGTACGCGGGCGTCAAGACCGCGCTTTCCTTCTTCGCTTTCTTCGCGTCCTTCTTCGCCAAGGCGTCCACGCTCCAGAACAGGACCTTGCCGTCCGCGGCGACGGTGGCGAAAAACGCGCACGCGCCGGTGGGCGGGTTGGGCCGAACCAGCTCGCCGCGGGGCTTGGCGACGGCGACGTCCGCGCCCAGCCACCGCACGTCCGTCACCGCGCACACGTGCGATTCGGGCGTCTCGGAGACGAATCGCGGAACGCACACCTGGGCGTGCGTTCCGTCTCTCTTGGCTTCGGCGCGAGAGGTCGTCTGGGAAAGGTCCCAGAAGCACGCGCGGCCGTCGGCGAGGCCGCCGGCGACCAGTTGCGGGTCGCTCTTGTTGAACTGGAAGCAGTGCACGTCCGCGGGCGCCTCCAGCACGCACCGCGGGTGTATCGGGTCCTCAAAGTCCCACACGAGCACGGCGCCCCGGGACTTCGCGCCCCCGGCGGCGACGGCCGCCTCGAACGACGCCGTCGCCACGCACGACGCCGCCACCGCGCCGCGCGCGCCCGGCACCCAGTCCACGCACGCCACCGTCTTACCTTTGTTGTACATCAGCGACGTGAAGGAGTGCACCTCCTTCACCTCCTGCGCGTCGCTGGCGCCGAGATCGTCGTCCGCGAGCGACGCGAAATCGTCCGCGAAGATGTCGTAGCACTCGTTCTGCTGCAGCGCGCCGCGCATCAGCGGGTCCACCTTCCGTAGGAACGCGTGCAGGCGCGCCGGGTCCTCGGAGGAGGAGGTGGCGCCGCCGCCGCTGACGGAAACGGATCGGCTCGACATTGATCTTTGCGGCTCGTACTGCGTGCTCATCGGCTTGGGCGCCAGCGGCGTGGCTTGCGTCGCGCTCGAGCGCGTCGCAGGTACCGCCTGCGTCGCGACGTCTGCCTCCACGAAGCGCACGGACGGCGTCTTCTCCTTGAACGGGCGGCACTCCATGGACGCGCTGTTCCACAGCGTGATGGCGTCCACGTCCGTCAGACGCGCCTCGCAGGGTTGCCCGAAGCTCGAGCGCTTGCGGAACACCTGCGTCGTCGTCTTCTGCGATTCCGCGCTCGTCACCACGTTCTCCTCCGAGATCTCCGACTCCGAGCCCTGGCTGACCCACGGCTTGGAAACGGGCTTGGCTCTCTTGCGCCGGCCGGGCTTGGCGGCTTCCGCCTCGGCGGCGGCGGCCTCCGCGGCGGCGGCGGCGGCGACGACGCGTTCGGCCTCGTGCGTCTCGAACGCCTCGGCCGCAGCTTTCGTGACCGCCAGCTCGAAGTTGTTCCCGTCGCCGTACACGTCCTCCTCGTTGTACCGAATCAACAGCTCGTCGTAATCCGCCTTGCTGATCTGTTTCTTGACTATCGTGAAGTCGCTGATCGCGCCTCGGTACTGAATGTCCCCGAGGAGCGTCTCCTTCGACACGCGCTTCAGCAGGACCTCGGGGCCCATGTCCTCGAGGCCGACGATCTTCAGCGTACCGCCTGCATGAACGTCGCGGTGGAGGGGGAAACGAGCGCGGGGTCGAGCGAAAGGGGTCAGTCTGGGCGCGCGCCGCGTCCGACGAAAAGCTCTCAGTCAACACTGAGGATGCGGAGCGCCGGGCGATTCGAACGAGGCGGTGACGTACCGGTCAGGAAGATGGACTCCACCCCGGGGGGAATCCCAGGGTCATCCTCCTCGTCGGCCATGATTCGACGGAGAGATGCACGGCGTGCGCCCCGCGCCGAGCCGTGTGCCCGGGCTGGCTGCCGGGCGTTCTCCTCGGCACTCCCAACGAGCCAAAAAAGGCACCGCCTCCGTGAGACGGTGAGAGTCCGAGAAACTGGCCGAAGACGAATTTGGGTTCATCACAACGATCCGCGCGGCCTGGGAGGCGACCGGAACGCGCGGTGTCACCATGTTGCAGGCGGGCACCATGGACCTCGACCCAATCTACTGCGCGGAGCAGATCCACGTCCCCCCCGAGCTGGCGGGCATCCTAAAGGCGTACACCAAGGAGGTGGTGCGGCGACAACCCGAGGATGTGTACGAATTCTCCGCCATCTATTTCAGGAACCTCGCGTCGGTGTCCGCTTCCACGCAGGAGACGTTCGTCCCCCCTACGCTGGCGATGCTCAAGGACGTGTACGCGGCGTGCAAGACCAAGCCAGAGATGACCCTGGCGGACGTCATGATCGAGTGCACGGGCGCGGGGATCAAGCTCGCGACGGTGGAGCAGGCGTTCCGGCTCGGGGAATTCCCCGCGGCCGAGGACGCCACAGTGCGCCCGAGCGAGCCCATCACGCTGCTGCTGACGATGACCGACGCGAGCTTCGTGGGAATCGTCGCGTCGCTGTTCGACGTATTCGGGGGCGAGGCGTGCGTGCTGACGGGCAAGGAGTTCATGTCGCTGTTCACGTACCTGGTGGGTAAGGACGCGTCGGTGGACCCGGAGTCGGTGGCGGCGATGGACCGAGAACTCGCCGGGCTGGAATCTATGACGTTTGGCGCGGTGAACAACTGCGCGGCGTTCCAAAACATCGCCGACGGGACTCGGTAACTTCGCGGTGTAATTTTACGCACACTCCATCTCGACACTCGGAACGCCTCACGCGCCGGTCTCGCTCGCGCGCGCTCCCCCGGGCGCGCTCTCGTTCTCGGGCTTCGCGCCTCCCGGCGGCGGCGGCTTGGACAGCCGCCGCCCCGCCGAGCGCAGCAGCAGCGAGTTGGCCATCACCCCCAGCGATGAGAACCCCATCAAGCCTCCCGCGACGGACGGGGTCAGCGCGAGGCCGGTGAGCGGCAGGAGCGCGCCCGCGGCGATGGGGATGCCCACCAGGTTGTACGCGAACGCCCAACACAGGTTCTGCTCGATCTTGCCGAACGTGGCGTGGGACAGCTCGAGCGCGTCCACCACTTGCGACGGGCGGTCTCCTAAGAGCACGACGGACGCCACCTCCGAGGCGGCGCCCACGCCCCCCGCCATCGCGATGCCGACGTCCGCCTCCGCCAGCGCCGCGGCGTCGTTTATGCCGTCGCCCACCATGGCGACGCGCGCGCCGCCGGATCTGAGCTCGGCGATCTTGGCGGCTTTGCCCTCGGGCGCGACGTCGCCCAGGGCATCCGCCGCGTCCACGCCGAGCGCGGCGCCCACGGCGCCGGCGGTCTCCTGCCGGTCGCCGGAGAGCAGCATCACGCGCACGCCTCGCCTCTTCAGCCGCGCCACGGTCTGCTCGGCGTCGTCCCTGATCTCGTCCTCCATCTCGAGCACGCCGACCAGCTCGCCGTCGAACGCGACGAACACCGGCGTGCGGCGCGCCGCCGTCGCCTCCGCCGCCGCTGCGAACGAATCCGTCGAATCGCCCCCGCCGGTATCCCGGGAAAACGATTCGCAAAACGCCCTGGTGCCGACGGCGACGCTGACGCCGTCCACCGTCCCCACGGCGCCCTTCCCGGGGGTCTGCCTGAACGTCTCGTCCGCGACGTCGCGCGCCGGCGCCGCGGCGTCCTCCGCCGCCGCCGCCACCGCCACCGCCAGCGGATGCCTCGAGTTGCGCTCGACGGCGGCCGCCATGGACAGCAGCGTCAAGCGGTCCACGCCGTTTCCTTTCTTCGCCGCCGCGGACGACGCGGCGGACGAGTCTTCGTCCCCTCCCGGTTCGTCGCCACACAGCACACGCGTGACTCGCGGTTTGCCCACCGTGAGCGTGCCCGTCTTGTCGAAGACCACGCAGTCCAGCGTGTGCGCGCGCTCGAGCACGTCGCCGCCGCGGATGAGCAAGCCGTGCCTGGCGCCGAGCGACGTGCCCACCAGCACGGCGGTGGGCGTCGCGAGCCCGAGCGCGCAGGGGCACGCCACGACGAGCACGGAGGCGGCCATCTGCAAACCGAGCAGCAGCGGCGCCGTCGCGGGCGAGCCCGCGGCGGTGGCCGCGAACGCGGCGGTCTGAAGCACCTGCGGGAAGAGCTTCGTGCCGGCGAGGCTCCAAAACGCAAACGTCGCCGCCGACGCGCCCATCACCCCGTACACGAACTTGCCGCTCACCTCGTCCGCCAGCCGCTGCACGGGCGCCTCTCTCTGCTGCGCCGCCTCGACCATGCGCACGATGCCCGCCACCTGCGTCGCCTCGCCGCTCGAGACGACGCGCACGGTGATGGCGCCGTCGCAGTTCACCGTGCCGGCGGCGACGGCGTCGCCGGGGGCTTTCCGCCGGGGAATCGGCTCGCCGTTGATCGCCGCCTCGTCCACCTGGCCGGCGCCCTTCTCCACGACGCCGTCCACGGGGATACGGTCGCCGGGTAACACGAGGATCAGGTCGTCCGCGATGAGTGCGTTCGTGGGGACCTCGCGGAAATACGAAGACGCGTCGGCGATTCCGGCGTCCGGGCCCCCGCCGGCCCCGCCCCCCCCGCTCACCAGCCTCGCCGTCGCCGGCAACAGGTTTAGCAGCGCGCTCATGTCGCTCGTCGCGCGGAGCTTGGCGCGCTCCTCCACCGCCCGACCCAGGAGCACGAAGGCGAGCAGCATCACCGGCTCCTCGAAGAAGGTGGGCCACCCCAGCTTAGGCAGCGCCACCGCCGCGGCGGACATGCCGAACGACGCGAGCGCGCCGAGCGACACCAGCGTGTTCATGTTCGGCCCCCCGCTTCGCAGCGCGCGCCACCCGTCCGCCAGCGTCTCGCGCCCCGGACCGAGCAGCGCGAACACGCTCAGGCCGGCGTGCACGGGCGTGCTGCACAGCACCTTGAGCGCGGGCAGGGAGTGGTGGAACACGTGCGCGGCGTGGCCGATGAGGCACGTCGCGGCGAGCGTCCAGGCCACCGCGACGCGCTTGGTGGACGCCTCGATGCGCCGCAGGCGCTCCTCGCGTTTGCTCGCCGCCGCGCCCGACGCGCTCGCGCCAGCCACCGCCACGCCGCACGCCTCGCGCACGGTCGTCGGGAAGCCCTTCTCCGTGACGACGGTCGCCAGACCGTCGCCCACCGCGCGCACGGCGCGCGCGATGTCGCCTTCGGAAACAGACAAGTCGCCGCCGGCGGCGGCGCCGGCGGCGGCGGCGCCGCTCACGTCGACGGCGACGCGCACGAGCGCCGACTCGTTCGCCAAGTTGACCGCCGCCGAGACGCACGCGGGTTCCATCTCCAGAATACGCTTCACGTTCGCCGTGCACCCGCCGCAGTGCATACCCCGCACGTCCAGAAGCACCACCTCCTCCACCACGCCCGAGGCACGCGCGGCGGCGGAGTCGGCGGCGCTCGGTTCGGCGGCGCGCCGCGCAAAGGCGCCGCCGCCGTCGTCGCCTCCGCCGCCGTTCCCGTTCCCGCCGCCGCGGCCGCCCTTCCCGCCGTGCCCTCCGCGCCCGCCGCCGGACCCGCCGTACGCGCCGTACGCGGCGGCCGCGGCGCCGCCGACCGCGGCGGCGCCGAGCGCGACGCGCGCGCGGCCGGGCGCCTCCGCCAGGCCCGCGGCGCGGCGGCAGCACTCCCGCACGTTCGAGCCGAGCGATTTCCCGAGCGCGTCGCACTTGGCGCACCGCTCGACGCGGACGCGCCGCGCCGCGCGGCGGCGGGGCAGGCCGAGGAACGGACGGTCGCCGAGGCCGAGCCCGCGCGGCGGCGCGGGCGGCGTCGCACCCGCGATCGCCGCGGGGACGCGCGTGCGCCGCGTACGCAGTCGAGGCTGCGTCGCGGGGTTCGGTCCCGGCGCGATTGGAGTCGAGGACATCACCCGAATCGTCGTTCGTCTCCGCGCGTGTACGCCCGCATCGCGCCGCGCGCCGACGGCCCCGAGCGCCGGCGAGACGCCTAGCGTCGTCGCCACAACCACCGGCATGTCGGCGGTCGCTCCCGCGCGCGCCAACCGCGAGGATGAAGTGCGCGCCCGGGCTCGGCGTCGCGGAAGAAGACGCTGCGTAAAAAAAGGTCAGGCGAGATCTCTCGATCCGCGGGGGCAGCCGTTCGCATTTTTATCTCTCAACTCATCGCCTCGTTTACCTATGGGCAATTACCCTGACCGATTTTTCATTTTCGGCGTCATCCAGTTGTGCTGTTCAGCGCCACGAACGACGATCTCCGGCGCCATTCTCGACGACCACGCGATCGTCCACCCTCCCCCCGCATTATCCCTCGCACCGCGCGTCTTCGTCCCCCGACTTCGTGCGCACGAAGATTATGGATAGAGTCGAGGCGTTCGCCTCCGCCGTGGGTGTCCCCCCGCTGGCGCTCGTGCCCCTCGCGTTCGCCGCCGTGCTCGCCGCGCTGTTCGTGCTGGACGGCCTCTCGCACGTCGTGCTCAAGCCGTTCAAGTCCCCGCCGGTCATCGGCGCGATGCCGCTGGTGGGCGGCATGGCCGCGTTCCTGCGCGGACCCATCGGGCTGATGGCCGACGCGTTCCCGAAGTACGGCGAGGTGTTCACCGGTGCGTGCTCGGAGCGGCGTCGACCCGGACGACCCCAGATTCGCGCGAACCTCCGCCGGTGACGACACGCACGCGGATCTCGCGAATCCTCGAACGTTCGCCACGCGCTGACCGCGCGACGCGCTTCCCCCGATTTTCGTTTCTCCCCTCGCGCGCTTCGCAGTTCCCGTGTTCCACAAGCGCATCACCTTCTTGATCGGCCCGAAGGTGAGCGAGCACTTCTTCAAGGCGAAGGACACGGAGATGTCCCAGAAGGAGGTGTACGAGTTCAACGTGCCCACCTTCGGAAAGGGCGTGGTGTTCGACGTGGACCACACCACGCGCGCCGAGCAGTTCCGCTTCTTCGCGGACTCCCTCAAGTCCAACCGTCTGCGCCAGTACGTGGGTATGATGGTCAAGGAGGCGGAGGATTTTTTCGGGAAGTGGGGCGACGAGGGCGAAGTGGACCTGCTGGACGCTCTGTCGGAGCTCATCGTGCTCACCGCGTCGCGGTGTCTGCTCGGCCGCGAGATTCGCGAGACGCTCTTCTCGGAGGTCACCACCCTGGTGCACGACCTGGACAAGGGCATGGTGCCTTTGTCGGTGTTCTTCCCGTACGCGCCCATCGAGGCGCACAGGAAACGAGACAAGGCGCGCAAGGACCTCGCCGCGATCTTCGACCGAGTCATCCAGTCGCGCCGCGAGTCCGGCGCCTCCGAGCCCGACGTGCTCCAGACGTTCATCGACGCGAGGTACAAGGACGGGAGCCGTTTGACGAACGACCAAGTGCTCGGCATGCTGATCGCGGTTCTGTTCGCGGGGCAGCACACCTCGTCCATCACCAGCACGTGGACCGGCTTGCTGAGCATCGCGAACAAGGCGAAGGTGATGCCCGTGCTCGAGGCGGAGCAGCGGCGAGTCGCGGGCAAGCACGGCGACAAGATCGACTTCGACGTGCTCGCCGAGATGGACGAGCTGCACTTCGCCATCAAGGAGGCGCTGCGCATGCACCCCCCGCTGATCATGCTGCTCCGGCAGTGCCACGTGCCCTTCAAGGTGACGACGACGCAGGGGAAGGAGTTCGTCGTCCCGAAGGGGCACATCGTCGCGACTTCGCCCGCGTTTGCGCACCGCATGGACGGCGTGTTCAAGGACGCGCACGAGTACAAGCCTGAGCGGTTCAAAGAGCCCAACCCGGAGGACAAGGCGGCGTTCGGCTCGTTCATCGGGTTCGGCGGCGGGCGCCACGGGTGCATGGGCGAGACGTTCGCGTACATGCAGATCAAGACCATCTGGTCCATCCTGCTGCGCAACTTCGACTTCGAGCTCGTCGGCGAGCTCCCCGAGCCCGACTACGAGGGCATGGTTGTCGGGCCCAAGCACCCGTGCACCGTGCGCTACAAGAGGCGCAAGCTGTGAGACCGGCGAGAAGACGAAACGAGGCTATCGTCCGCGCGACGCCGCGCACGAGCGCACCGAGCGCTCGAGGAGGAGGTTTCTTTTTTAATCGATATCGCACATGTCTCGTCGCCCAGACGCCGCGCGCGCGTCCCCTATTCGGACCGACGACGACGCCGCATACGCGTCGCGACGTGATATTCCGCCAAACTGCAGTGTCAGACAGCCACTTGAGTTGGCAGCGATCGATCCGTCTTCGCGCAATCGGCGCGTCACCGGCGGTTTCCAGACTGGCCACGGGGCGGCCGATCACGCCTCGCTCGCGCGCGTCCGGCACTGCGCGGCGCGCCGAGGACTGCCCATCGGGGGTTTCCGTCGACCCACAGCGATGCGCGCGAGAGGGCTGGCGTGCGCGGCGCGCCTGTTGGTGCGCGGCGACGCGACGACGGCGCGCTGGGTGGGCATCGCCTCGGCTTTTCGCGCGGGTCCCCCCGTGGCGAACGCGCCGTGGAGCCTCGACGCGAAGAGGCACGCCTCGCGGTGGCCGTTCCCCAAGAGCGGGGGCGTGGAGGGCTTCCCCGACCAGTACATGCGCACGATTAAAAAACGGACTGTGCCCGCGAACGGCACGGAAGGTGAGGCGGACGCCGTCCCCCGGAAGCGTCCCGCTCTCGAACGAACCCTACGTCCCGCTCCCGAGCGTCGCGCGTTCGCGTCGACGCTTCGTTCTTTTCCGCGTCGTCGTCGCGCCGCCGCTGACCGCGCCGCGTTCCCACGCGCACGCGAACGAACCGTCCACAGCCCCCCCCGCGGAAGAGGGCGTGTTCTACGGCGACATGCCCGACGTCGGCGTCGAGCGCCACCTGCGCGGCCTGTCCGACGAGACGAAGAAGGCGCTGAACGCCATCTTGGACGTCGAGCACGCGCCGAGCGACGTCGTCCTCCCGTCCATGGCGGAGATCGACGCCGAGGAGACGGAGTCGCAGCGCCTGAAAGCCGAGCGCAAGGCTTTGCTCGCGGACGAGCAGGAGAAGCTGCGAGCGTCGCGCGTGAGCGTGCGCGACCGCTTCGGGCGCAGCGGCGCCACCGGGAAGCGCAAAACCGCCGTCGCGCGCGTCACGCTCTGGCCGGGCGTCGGCGACGCGACGTGCAACTCGAAGCCGCTCGACGACGCCTTCCCGGACATCGACCACCGCGGGTGGATGATCAAACCTTTCCTGGTGACCAACACCGTGGGGCTGTTCGACGTGCGCGCGATCGTGCGCGGCGGGGGGAAGGCGGGGCAGGCGCAGGCGGTGAGGCACGGCATCGCAAAGGCGCTGCAGCTGTACGAGCCCGCCTTCCGGCCGGCGCTGAAAAAGGCGGGGATGCTGACGCGCGACCCGCGCGTCGTCGAGCGCAAGAAGCCGGGACGGAAGAAGGCCAGGAAGGCGTTCCAGTGGGTGAAGAGGTGATCGAGTCGAGTCATCGAGTCACGGCACGGTCCGTGTAGGGTTTTGGGGTCCCGAAGTCGGGCGGTACCCGTAGGAGCGCATCGTATGAGTACCGTAGAGATCGAGCTACTGCGCGACGGAAGATTGCGCGTCGCTCGCGAGCGTCGTCGCCAGAGTCTCACCGGCGTCGGGCTTCGCCGCCGCCGCCGCCGCCGCCGCTTCGTCCCGCGCGCACCGCGTCGCCGCGAGCCGCGCCTCCGCGGCGGCGATCCGCGCGTCGAGATCGGCATCGTCCACGCCGGTTCCCTCGTCGTCGCCGTCGCTCGGCGTCGCGCCTGAGGCGGGCGCGAGTCTCTCGAGCAGCCGCGCCTTCACGCCTTCGAGTCCGGATTCCATCCCCGCGAAAGCCTCGAGCAACGACTCAGCGTCCGCCTCGACGCCGCCGCCCATCGCGAGCACCTCCGCCATGCCGCTTCGGCCGAGGTCAGCGAGGCTCGCGAGACGCTCGCTCGTCTCGCGCAGACCCGCGTGCAACGCGGCCGCCTCCGCCTCGAGGTCGGCGGCCGTCGGTTCAGCGGGTTCCGGGATCTCGCCTGAGGTGGACGACGCCGCCGCGTCCGAATGCGCGCGCACGCCGACCGCCGCGAAGACGGCGTCCGCGGGCGGCGGCGTGGACCCGCCCTTCCCGGATCCCTCGCCCATCGCGCCAGCGGCCGCGCGGGGAGCCGGCGCGGGGAAGTGTGTTGACGAGGGAGGCGCGCCGTGCGAGAGAGGAGCGTATTATTTTTCACCCGTGTCCCGCGCCTCGTGCTCCTTCTCGCGTCAGCACGACGGCGGTTCCCGCGCCGGGTGCATCATCCCCACGCACGCCATGATGGCGACCGCCGCGGTCTCCACGCGCAGTCGCAGCGGGCCGAGCCCGACCGCGACCGCGCCCGCCTCCGCCAGCCGCGCGAGCTCCTCGTCCGTGAAGTCGCCCTCCGGCCCGACCAGGAGCAAGCCGCCCGCGTGTGTTTCGTTTTTCTTTTCGGGGTGGGCGTTTTCCTCCAACGCGCGCCGCAACGGCGGCGCGCCCGCCGCCGCCAGGAGCGCGACGTCCGCCTCGCGCACGCGCTCTATCAGGTCATCGAACGTCATCGGGGCGGCGATTCGCAGCGCGTGCGCCCGGAGACACTGCTTACTCGCCGCGGAGGCGACGCGCGACCACCGACCTTCCCTGCCGGAGAGAGAGGCGCCGTCGTCGTCGACGGCGTCGTCGGCGGCGCCGCCGCGCCCGTCGCGCACGCGCTTGCCCTTGCCCTTGCCGCGGTCGGCGCCCACGGTGGGCGACCGCTCCGTTCTCAAGGGCACGAGCGACGCCGCGCCGAGCTCGGCGGCCTTCTCCACGAGCCAGTCCGCCCTCCCGCCTTTCAGCCCGCCGCACGCGACGACCAGATGCCACTCGGGGCCGCCGAACGGCGTCGTCGCCGCCGCGTCCAGCTCCACCGCCGCCGCGGCGTCCCGCGCGCCTCTCCCGCCACCCTCCCGCGTCGGGTCCGCGGTCGGACCCATCAGCCGCCCCACCCCGACGCCGCCGAGCCCGTCGCACACCTCCAGCACGTCCCCGGGCTTCAGACGCAGCGCCTTCGTGGCGTGTCGCGACTCGTCGCGGCCGAGCGCGACGACGCTCCCGGCGGGGGGCAAAGGCTCGTCCACGTAAAAGCGGTGGACCCGGTTGGTCTGCGCCTCGCGCGCCGCCGCGACCCCGCCGTGCTCGGCGCCGACGGCGGTCTCGCCGTCGCCGACGGCGGCGGACGCGGACGAAGCGTCCCGACGAAGCGTCCCGCGCGCGCGGGAAGAGACGAGCCCGACGCCTCGTGCCTCGTGTCTCGCGCGGGAGACGCGCCCGCGGTCGACGATGGGAGCCTCGCCGCCTCCGCACCACCCCGACGCGCCATCCCTCGTGAAACGCACGCGCTGGACGCGCCGGGCGCTCGTTCCCGACCCGCGCGGCCGGAGCAGGAGGCTCGGCGCGGCGCGCGATGTCATCGCGCGGAGCATCGCGGGGTGGCGCCGCGGGTCACGCGTGGACGTGTCACTCCTGGGCGCGTCGAAGTCGGCGTCGACGCACGCCTCCATCCCGATTTCGGAGATTCCTCTGAAAAAATAAAAATAAAAGTCACAACGCGGGGCTTCGCGTGGTGCGCCCCGCGCCGTCGGCGCTACCGTTCCTCCGCCGCCGCGGCGTCCCCTCGCCACCCCGCGACGGCCTCGCCCGCGCGCTCGTTGACGAAGCTCAGGATGAACGTCGCGCCGACGACCCGCGCGCCGCGCGGCACCAGCCCGCGCCACAGCGACAGGACGCCGCCCTCGTTCACGAGCGCCGCGGCGGTGTCGCGGTACCCCAGACCCCCGAGCCGCGCGGCGCCCGGCCCGCCGGCGGGCGCGCGCTTCGGCGCCGCGCCGGGTCCCGCTCCCGCTCCCGCGCCCGCCCGGTCGGACTCGAGGTTGGACTGCATCACGGTCTTCACCGTGTCTAGGGGCTGCGTCAGCACCGCGGCGCCCAGCCCCGCGGCGACCGCGCCCGCGGCGAGCGGCAGGTCCGGCCGCGCCTCGCGCAGCGAAGGCACGGCGCCGAGGACCGCGGCGGTGAAGAGCGCCTCTCGCGCGACGGTGAGGCGCGCGCCGCGCGCGAAGGGAGCCAAGCCGCGCGCGGACTTCTCGCCGGGTACCCCCGCGGGGGCGTTCGCGATGCGCCTCGCGGTCTCCACGAGCGAGCCCCCGAACTTCTGCTGCTGCGTCATGCACAGATCCAGGGGCTGCGCGCACGCACCGGAGACGCCGCCCGCGATCAAAGCCGCCGCGAACCGCGCGGCGGGCGAGACGCGCGTTCCTTCGCGCGGCGTCGACGCGCGCGTCTCGGCGTCGTTTTTTTCCAGCCCGTCGGCTCGCCGACCCGTCGCGGCTTCCTCCGCCGCCTGGGTTTCGGACGCGAAGAGCCTCTCGAGCCGCCGGGTCGTTCCGAACTGCACGACGGTCATCGGGACGCACATCAGCGCGCCCGCGGTCCAGCCACGGTACCACACCGCGGGGTTCGCGGGAAGCCGCCTTCCGTCCTGCGCGAAGGTCTTCAACGCGTGCAGGGGCTGTTTCGGTTTTTTTGTTGAGGGCCCCCTCAGGGGACGGTCGAGGGTCACCAAGGGTCGCCCGAAAAGGTCGAGTCGAACGCGCGAAGACGTCGAGCGACGCGACGCGCATCGCGCATAGCCTCGCTCGATCGGTGACGCGAAAACGCGCGTCGCCGATCGGAGAGAGAAAGCGCTGGCTCGCCGGTCGTTCCGAGACGAACAGGGAAGATTACGATTTCTTCGGGGGCACGCGCCCGACGTACCTGCTGCGCCGTGACCTCCACCAGTCCGGCGAACGCCCCGATACCAGCCTGCGTGGCCGGATCAAGAGACGCCGCCATGCTCGGAGCTCGCCGCCGAGCCTGTCGCCACCGCCGCCGCGGCGAGCTCTGATCGAGGCGTCGGTGTACCAGAAAGCGGAACGAAAAAACATCGGCGAAATCGCTTCGTCCCGAGCCAACTGAAAAAACCGAGGGCGGCTCACACGTCGTTGTCCCTTCCACTTACTTCGTCGCGCGCGTCAACCGCACTGACCGGTGGACATGTCCGCGCTCGGCTCCACGATGCGCCGCGTCGCGAGGGACGTCGCGAGCGTGTCCCTGCGCGCGCGCGCGGAGACCGCGGCGACGTGCGCGTCCGCCGAACGTCTCCGCCGCTGGGCCGATCCCCGCGCCGCGGGGGCGCGAGAACCCTCCGCCCGCGGTTTCAGCGCGCGTCCGTCCGAGCGATCGTGGGGCGCGTCGCCGTGGTGGGCAGCCTCGTCCTCGCGGAGGACCGCGCACTCCAGCGCGGCCTCTGACTTCGCGGCGGCCGACGCCGACGCCGACGCCTCCGTCGAGGACGACGACGAGCGCCCGAGCTCGCAGTACGACTTCGCCAACAAGCCGAGCCGGGGGGTGAACCGGTGGAAGCGCGCGCGGAAGAAAGCCGCGTTCATCAAGGCGAACGCGCGGACGCACCGGGAGAACAAAACCGCGCGAGCAGAGGAGAGGGAGATGCGACGCCTCGAGCGCTGGCGCACGCTCGCGGCGACGCAGCGCGCGTGGAACGCGGCGAAACGGGAGCAGGCGATGACGCTGGAGAGCGGGAGGACCTCCCCCGGGGCGGACGCCGAGGAGGGGACGAAGCGCGAGGCGGCGTGAAAGAGACGGTAGCTAGTTTGGATGGCGTCGTTTTTCATCGCGCGCTGATGGGACGTCTCGCAGAGATTCGACTCGGTCGTCTCCGCCGCTCTCACCTGCCCGCGCCCTCCATGAGGCACGCCGGCGCCTCGCCCTCGTTGAAGTTGTCGAGCACGTCCTGCACCTTGCAGAACTTGACCACGGACGAGTACTTGCCGATGATGGGCTTGAGGATGGCCCAGATGGGCTTGAACGCCCACGGCGAATCCACCGCCGCCACCTGCTCCAGCCGCTTAGGGTAGTACTTCCTGAAGACGTCCAGGATGCAGAATTTCGCGAGGTCCAGGTCCGCGTTCGCGGCGGAAAAGCCCCGCATGTCCCACACCGCGTAAATTCCACCCGACCCGCGCGCATCCTCCTCCATCATCGTCAGGCACTTCTCCACCGCCCACACCGCGTGCTTCTGCGCCGCCGCCAAGTCCCGGTTCTTCAGGATGTGCTTCTGGATCTCCACCACGATCACGGCGCGGCCTTCCTTGTCGAGGTGCGGGTGCACGTACGCGGCGTTGTCTCGCAGCGAAGCCGCGATGTCCGCCTCCGAGATCGGGCCGAGGTCCCGGCGCCACCGCAGGAACTGCTCGAGCTTCTCGGCGGCGGCGTCGGCGTCCATCCGGCGGTCGCGGAGGAACCACAGCACCGTCTCGTCATCCACGGGCGGGCAACCCTCCGATTTGTCCAGCGCCGCGCGCACGGCGACCAGCCCGGCAGCCTCCTCCTCGGCGCTGCCGGAGGCGTTCACCACCTTGTCGCCGACGGTCTCCTCCGCGCGCGCGATCACCGAACGAGAATGGGGGCGCGAGGCCAGGCGCGAGCGCGTCACGAGGGACGCGCCGACGCGCGTCGCGGGTGTTCCTCCCGAACGCGCCGTCGCGCTCACCGTCGGTCGCGCGATCGCGGGCCGGGCGCGCCGAGGCGCAGAGACGCGCAAGGTCGCCGCGGGTGCCGACGTCGCCATCGTCATCGCGCTCATCGTGCGGTGTGGATCCACGAGCCCGATGGGAGTCGCTCGGCCGCAGATGCCAATGAATCGGGAGATCACGGATAACCTGTGAAAACGGTGCCGCGTCAGCGCGGCGAATCCAGTGGCTGGCGTCGTGGCGAGTCGTTAGACCCAAGAAATCTCTCGAAAAAGCAAAAATCCGATGCGCCGGTGCTTGCTCTCTTTTTTGGACCTTCTGTGAGATCAAAACTCTCTCCTACCTACAGCCCTCCCACGCGATCTCTGGGGATCAACCGGAGTTCGCTGCCGTGCTTCAGGAACACGTTCCCGCTGGTCTGGCTGGGGTTGATGCCGACGCCGTCTGTGGCAGTGGGGCGCGCGGGGTGCGTCGAGGGTCAGCTTCGGTGCGAGGGCACGGCGGGGCGGTTTCGTTTCGACCAAGGGACGCGCGACGCGAAAGGAGAGCGCAACACGCGACGCACCGTTGGTGATGATGGCGCTCGTCGCCGCGGGAACCTTGAACTCCTCCGCCGCATACTTGAGCACCGCGGTGAACGGGGCCTCCTCGGGCACGCTCAGCCTGTTTGGGAAAGGGGCGGGGACGAAGGGTGAGCGACGCGGCTTCCGGTGGATGGCCTCGCGAGCCTCGAACGACGCGGTGCCGTCGGACGGACCGGACCGTCGTCGACGCGGGACGCCGTGAGACGACGCGGAGCACGTACACTCGGAACGGCAACTTGGGGTCCGACGTGAGCGTGATCTTGAAAGAAACCTTCGACATGATCGCCGGCTACGGACGGTCGTGAGCGACCCGCGCGATCCTCGGAGTGCCGTTCTCCCATATCGGCCCGCGGCCCAGACGTCTCGTAAAAGCGCTCACGCAGACTCGGAAGAACGCAGGTCGGTCGCATCATGACTGAGTCACAGACGTCAAACTCGTACATCGACTCCGATTTTCGCTCCGAGCGTTTCTCGGCGCGGCCCCTCTCTGCCTACTCGCCAAACCGTCCCGGCTGTCTCCCTCCCTTCGCCATCGTCGCCGCGCGCATCCTAGCCCGAGCGGTGTTCCGCGCGTTCGCACGAAGACGGCGTGGGTCGCGTCCGGAAGACGACGCTCGCGTCTTCGTCGCGACGAAAAAATCTCGATTCCATCGCGCCGCGGAGCTCGGGCACGACTCGCGAACGGTTCACGACTCGCGCGCGACTCGCGACGCCTCACGTCCCTCTGAGCCACCGTATGACCCGCGTGAGCGACGCTTGGCTCTCCTCGGATATGCTCTCGAGCTGCTCGTGGAACGCGCGGAACCGCTCGAGCACGCCGGCGAGCGCGGCGAAGCCGTCTTCGGGAAGCGCGCTCCGCACGTCCGCCCTGAGCGCGGGCTGGCCCTCGACCAGAAACGCCACCAGAAGCGCCGCGTAGGCTTGCGTGATGAGCCCGTCGCCCTGCTCGTCTCGCGAACCCTCGCGCGCGGCGACGAGCGTCGGTTCGAGCATCTCAGCGGTCACCTCGCCGTTCGAGACGTCGTCGTCCTTCGCGTCGTCCCCCGTCGCGAGACTCGCCGCGAGGGTCCCCTCGCGAGGGTCCGTCGGTCCGGCGCCGCCCGCGCGCACGAAGACGCGCGCCAAGAGCTCGACCAAGCCGACGTGCCTCGAGCGAAGCGCGGCGACCGTCGCGGTGTGCTTCTTCTTCTTCGCACTGGAGCTTCTCGAGCTTCTTTTCTTTTCCGAGTCGAAAGAGGGCGCCGCGGCGTACGCCTCCATGGCGCCGGCGTCCGCCTCGAGCGCACGCAGGACGCGGCGCGCGTCGGCGTCTGTCTCGGCGACGTTCACCAAGAAACACAGCGCCGCGTTCAGCATGTCGTGCCCCTCGCCGCCCTCTCCGCCGTGGCCTGCTTCGCCGCCGCGCCGCCGCGAGCTCCTGTACGTGGCGTTTGTTTCTCCCGCGCGCGCGGCGGCGGCGGCGCGCGCCGCCGCGTCCGGCCCCGCGCCCGGCAACAAACCCTCCAGCGCCGCGCACCACGGGACGAGCGCGGCGGCGGTCTCGAGCCCGCCCGGGTATGCACGGACGGCGGCGCACCCGGCCGGGTTCTCGTTCGTGAGGTTCGTCAACACGCACACCGCCGCGCGCAGCGTGCCCGCGGCCAGCCTGGGGTCCGCGCCGAGCCCACCCGCGCGCGCGGTGCGCACGCCGCACACGGCGCCTCCGGCGGCGACGGCGTGCGCCGCCGTCGCCGCGGCGGCGGCGAGCGTCGGGATGGCGCCCAGAAGCGCGTGCACCATGGTCCGGCCGCGTTCGGGGCCGTCGGGTCCGTTCGAGGTCTTCCCGGAGACGCCCGCTTTGTCGTCGTCCAGCCACGCGATGCTGGCGTCCACCGCCGCGGCGACGCGCGAAAAGTTGAACGTGGGGGTCTCGGCGTCCGCCGCCGGCGAACGCGCCTCGGTCCCGTTCGCGGGGGAAACGTCGTGAGACGTTCGAGTCGCGCCGCGCGCGCGGCGACTCCGCGACGGCGCCGACGAAGGCGCGCCCGTCGCGTCTCCGCCGCCGCCGCCGCCCCCGCGTTCCGGAACGGCCCCGGCGGCGGCGTCGATGGCGCCGGCCACCGCGCCGGCGCGCGCGCCGCCGGCGAAAGAGCGCTTCGAGCCCGGGGACGGCGTCAGCAGGAGCGCCTCGGCGGTGCGGAACCGCTTCGCCGTCGCCGCTTCGTCCTCCTCCTCGGTGGCGCGCCGCTTGGCGCCCGCGCTCCCGCCGCCGTCCTCCTCCGCGGCGCCTCGCGGCGCCGGCGCCTCGCGCGCCTCGCGCGGCTTGCGGTCGGGCGACGCGCACGGCGAGAGCTCTATGCCGTTCACGCGCGTGTCGCGCACGACATCCGCGAGCGCGCGTTCGGCGCCGGTGTATGGGTAAACAGTCTCCGCGGCGCTCGCGGCGCCGCCGCGCGTCTTGGCGCGCGGCGCCGGGCTGGCGACGGCGTCGTTCACGCGCATCGGGACGAGAGCGAAAAAAGAAGGTTTTCGTCCTCCTTCGCCCCGAACGGAAAGCGCTCGTCCCGGTGACACTTCCGGCGCTCTTTCGGGCGCGGCGAGGCTCCCGGAGACGCACGCGTCCGCGCAGGGGGGCGAGCCGAACGTCGCTGCCTCCACCACGCGCATGCACCGGAAGAGGCGCGCCATCGCACGGGAGGCGCGCGCCGACTCCGCGACGGCGTTCGCGGCGGAGGCGTCGTCTTCGTCCGCGCCGTTCCCCCGCCGCGTCTGCGCCTCGGCGTCCTCGGCGGCGTCGGGATCGCCGACTGCGTCTCGCCGCGAGAAGCACCGCGCGCCCGCCTCGCAAATCTCGCGAGCCGCTTCGTCCGCCAGCCGCGCCGTTTCCAGCACGGCGCCCCTCGCGGCAAGCGACGCCTTGAAATCGGACCAGCCGAGAATGGCAGCCTCGTCCCCCTCGGCTTCGGCTCGTAACGACGCCCCCGCGAAATCCTTCGCCTCGCCGTCATCGCGGTCATCGCGGTCATCGGAATTCCCGAGACCCCCGTCGTGCTTCTCGGCTTGGATCCGCCGCCGCGCCTCGCGCTGCGAGGCGCGCGCCGCCGCGCGCTCGGTCTGCGCCAGCGCGCGATGCGCGGCGAGAAGCGCGAGCGTCGGCGCGTCAGCGGCTTCGTGCGGCAGGAACTTCAGGCTCTTGAGCGCGTCCCGGGTCACGCGCAGAGCCTTCGCCTCGGCGCCGTCCGCCAGGAGCGCGCCGAACCCGCGAGACGCGCTCGCGGCGTTCGCCCGGTTCACCTCGTTCGCGTCGTTCGCCTCTTCCGCCTCTGAGACTCGGTCGAGAAGCGCTCGCCGCGCGCCTCCGCGCGCGCCTTCGCGGCGCCGCGGGTTCGTCCCGCCGACGCCCCCGGAGGCGTCCTCCTCGGCGCTGAAGTCGGCGGCGCGCATGAGCCCGGCGAGGATCCCGGCGACGTCCCGCCCCGCGTACGCCGCGGCCGCCTCGCCCGCGCGCAGCTCCAGCGTGGACAGGTACAGCAGCGCCGCCGCGGACAAACCCAGCGCGGGCGACGTGGCTTTCCGGCGCTCCGCCGCCAGCGCGCGCGCGATGACGCCGTCGTCGGCTTCGGCGCGCGCCGTTTTCGCCTCGCCGAAGACGACGGACGCGCAGAGGTCCAGCGCGGCGCGGCACAGCCGCGGCGCCAGGCCGTGCTGCGCGAGCGCGCGGCGGAACCGCGCGTCCGCGGCGATGGCCACCAGCGAGGACGCGCACGCCAAACGGCCGCTCTCCGGCTGGTCCGCGCCCAGCCCGCTCAGCGCGTACTGCGCCTCGTCCAGCGCGGCGAGCGCGTCGCCGGATTCGGGGAGCGCGTCGTCTCTTCCGGAGTGTTTGTCTCCGGCTCGCGGGGGCGGGCTCGGAGACGCCATGGCCATCGCCGCGGAGGGCGAGTAGCGAGGAGAATTGTTTAGGAGATCAGAAGCGGGTCGCGCGCCGGTTCGGGTTCCGCCTGCTCGCGGCGCGTCGGCGTCCATCGGCGACGCCGAGGGCGACCGCGAGGACGCCGGCGCGCGTCGCGCCCACTCGGGGCTCGGCGCCGCGACGCCCGAAGCCGCGACGGTTTCGCCGCCGCCGAAAACGGGCGTCGTTCGTTTTTGTTTCGCCTCTGGGCTGGTCGCGGGCGAGCCCCCGAACACTCCCCACGCCGGCCGCGAACCGGGAGACTTCGGGGACGTCGTCGTCGTCGTCGTCGTCGTCGTCGTCGTCTCCGGCGGCGTCACTCTCTCCGCCGCTTTTTTCTTCGCGCTGCCGCCGCGCGTGCGTTCCTCCGCGCGGGGGGCGTCCCCGTCTTCCGGGAAGTCGAACGGGTCGCAGTCCCGTCGGCCGCGCGCGGGGACGTCGACGTCCTCCTCCTCCTCCTCCTCGTCCAGCGTGAACGCGTCCACCTCGGCGAAAGTCACGCGGCGGCGCTTTCCCGGCGTCGGCAGGAACGGATCCGCGGCGGCGCCCGCGGCGCCGCGCCCCCGGGGACCCTCCGGGGTTTCCCGCGGGGACGGGACGGCGTCGCGCGCGGCGCCGAACGTCCCCGCGGACCCCGGGGACGACGCGGACGCCGTCCCCGAGGACCGGGAAGCGTTTGTCCCTGGCTTGTTTTGGTTCGAAGGCGACGGCGATCCTCCGCGCGACGCGGGCTTCGGCTTCGGCTTTCCGCTCGGCGGGGACCGCGTGGCCGGCGAGACCGGAGGCTCCTCCACCGCGGCGTCACGCGAGGTCTCGAAGTCGAACGGGTCGGGCTTAGATCTCGCGCGGCTCCTCGACGTGGGTCTCGGCTTCGGCTGCGGATCACGCGGAGCCGCCGACGCGGGACCGCTCGCGTCGCGCGCCGGACGGAATACTCGAGCGGCGGGAGAAGAAGATCCGGGCGTGTCCGAGAGTGAGCCCCCGCGCGTGGCGCCCGTGCCTTTGCCGGAGACGTCCCCCGCGCCGTTCATGAACCCGCGAATGCCCGCCTGGCGCTGCCCCTTCCCCCTGCGCTCGTAGATCTTCGACAGGAACCCCATCGTGCGCGCGCGTGACTTCGCCGGCCGGCGTCAGGTGCGTCGCGATTTCAAAAAGCGTGCCTTTCCTTTCCCTTCCCGCCGTCACGCTGACCTTGCACGGCTCGCGACGCGGCTCGCGAGGCGGTGCGAGGCGCGACGCGCGATACTTCGACCTCGACGCGTGAGGTCGAAGGTGGTCGCGCGCGCCGCTCGACGCGCGTCACTCTGGGAGCACAGCGGACCCTGTCGGCTGTGACTCGACCACGACGTTTCATCGAGAGGAGTTTCGCCGCGCCTGCGCGCCATCGGACCCGACGAACGCGCGTCCCATCCGACGAGGCGAATTCGTGAAACGCCGGTGAAGAAACACAGCGGACGGTCGAGAAAGCGCGCGAAGCCTTTTTTCTGGTAGCTGATTCGCCCAGCTGGAGTCGGCTTCCAAACTATCTCTCGTGCAACGACTAATGGCGCGTGCTCGGCGTGCGGGTTCCGCGGACGCCACACCGCGACGCGCGCGTGTCTCCTCGGGCGCGCCCGCCCCACCGCGCCCGCACGACGGACGCCGGCGGTCGCGCGTCTCGGACGGACACGAGCGCCGCGCGGCTCACGCGCGTGCGAACGTTTGAGCGCTCGCGCGTCGACTTCTTCGAATCAGATTCGCGTTTCGTCGGCACGACGCCCCCCGGTGTTCGAGGGCGGAACGCGAACCCCGCCTTCGCCGCGGAGCTCGTGTCGGCGCGACCATGACGTCCTTTCCGCCCCGCCCGCCCCCCGCGGAGACGCGCGAGGCCGCGTTCTCCGTGCGCGACCTGCGCGCCAACTTGGAGTCGCGCGCGCGGGACCTGGAGACCCGAGCCTCCGACGCGCGCGCGGCGATGCAGCGGCGGCTCCTGACGGCGTCTCAGGGCTTCGCGGAGCGCGGCGGCGTCCACGCGAGCGCGTCTGACGCCGGGCCTGACGCACAGAAGACCGACCCTAAGATGCCGAGCGCGACGCACTTGGTGGAGCTCGCGCGGAAGCCGGCGCGGCGCGTGGCGGACAGAGTCGCGCGCCTCGCCCCCGACGACAACGCGCTCATCCGCGGGATGAAAACCGGGATGCGGTCCGCGGCCACCGGCGTGCGGCGCGTGCGCACGGCGGACGAGCCGCTGTCGAACGTCGAATCGAGTAGCGTCGAGTCGGGCGAATCGGCCGCGCGCGAAGCCGCGTCCGCGACCGGCGACACAAGCTTGCGCGAAGGCGCCGACGGCGCGACGGAGGCGTCTTCGGGCGCGTTCGCGTTGCCCGCTTTCCCCGCGCTCTCCCCCCCCCTCGCCGGCGCGCTGCGCGAGCGCTGGGACAAGACGGCGCTCCCCGAGTGGGACGTGTTCAAGTCGCTCAAGACCGGCGCAGGCGCGGGCGCCGCCGGGCCGGGCGCCGAGAAGACCGG
>MDSV01233491.1_pt1 | contig 23180 bp, 20 predicted proteins | sample 810851 | NCBI WGS metagenome assembly MDSV01 (sample SAMN05326640, study PRJNA326480) | marine metagenome | isolation source: seawater | place: Atlantic Ocean: North East | collected 2012 | reverse complement strand
TTTTTGATCATTTTGATAAATTAATTTATATTTACCACTAAATTAAAAAATATTATGCAAATATTTATAGGCGGAATCGGTTGCTTTTGGGATGAAACTGAATATCAAGATGTTCCTGGTATTATTTCTACCGAATGTGGATATTGTGGTGGAAAAAATCCAACTGTATCTTACGAGCAAGTTTGTGGCGGTGACACCGAACACATAGAAGTTGTTAAAGTTACATTTGACCCTGAAATAATTTCTTATGAAGATATTACTAGATTATTCTTCAAAATCCACGATCCAACGACTCTAAATCGCCAAGGCCCTAATGTTGGTTATCAATACCGTTCAGAAATTTTCTATACTAATGAAGATGAAAAAAAATCTGCTGAAAAAATATTAGATGAAGTGAACAAAGAACTTAATGGAAAAGTTGTAACAGTTATTCGAAAAGAAAAAAACTACTGCAAAGCTGAAGAATACCATCAAAAATATTTCGAAAAAAGAAATAAAAGATGACTTTAGTTTCAACAGATTGGCTCAACGAAAATTTAGATAAAGTTAAAATTATTGATGCGTCCTGGCATTTAGTTAAAAATAGAAATGCAGTTGAAGAATACAATAAAGAACATTTAGAAAATGCAATATTTTTTGACTTAGATAAAAATTCTAACCAGAGAAAAGATTTACCACACGGCCACTTTCTACCATCAGCTAGTGATCATGAAAAAGCTGTTTCAAAAATGGGAATTTTAAACACTGATAATATCGTTATTTATTGCAATAGTGATTTAATTTCAAGCTGTCGTGCTTGGTTCCAATTTCTTTATTTTGGTCATAATCCAAATTTAGTTTCAGTGTTAAATGGTGGAATGAAAAAATGGAAACAAGAAAAAAAAAAAGTTACAAATATAAAAACCAAAGTAGTTCCTTCTAAATATATAGCTAAAGAAAAAAAGCAGATGATAAAAATAAAATCTGAAATTGATGAAAATATAAAAATGAAAAAATTTACTTTGCTAGATGCCAGAAGTAAAAAAAGATTTTTAGGTTTAGAATCTGAACCAAGATCTGGAATTAAAAGTGGTTCTATACATGGGTCAAAATCTTTACCTTTAAGTGAATTGATTAATACAAAAAATAACACATTTTTGGATAAAGAAAAATTAAAGGATATATTCAGCTTAAGGGGGGCTAGTAGTAATGAAATAGTTATGAGTTGTGGCAGTTCGGTTTCAGCGTCAAGTCTAGCTCTTGCATATTCTTTAATAAATGATGATTATATGGCCAAAATATATATTGGTAGTTGGACTGAATATGGGAAACAATAAATGAAAAGATCAAAAAAAATAGCAATCGGAATTATAGTATTTTTTGTAGTTATTGCTGTAGTTGTCATTGGACGTTACTCCGTTGGACTTTACTTCAAAAAAAAATTTTCTAAACGTCCTCCACCTGGAGTAGTTGTTGAAGTCGTATCTAATAAAAAATTTAGCCAAACTATTGAAAGTTATTGTACTTCTTTAAGTAGTAAAACTATTTCTTATAAAATTAAAAAAAATGAATTATTAGAGCCAATAAAATTTGATATAGACGTTAAAAAAAATGATATAATAGCTAAATTAATAAATAAAAATATTATTGCTCCTTTCGAGGGTATATTAGGAAAGCGAGGAATTAGTGGTAGTAGCTTAGGTTCTGAAAATACAATTATTTTAACTTTGGACGACGCACGTAAAGTATTATGTGATTTGAAAATACCCGAAGTTTATGCTGCAGTTTTAAAAAAGGATCTCAAATTAAAAGCAAAGTTTTCAGCTTATAGAGATAAAGAATATGAGGGTATTATAGAATCTGTTGCATCACGCGTAGATGCTCAAACAAGAAGTATTTTAGCAAGAGCTCAAATTGAAAATGAAAATTCTGAAATAATTCCAGGATCACTTTTAGAGATTGAAATTTTATATAACGATAAAAATGCATTAAGTGTTCCTGATACAAGCATTATGTATGAAGGAAATAAAAAATTTATTTATAAAATAATAGAAAATAATATGCTTAAAAAATTAGAGATAAAAACAGGAGTTAGGTATCAGGGGAATATTGAAGTTTTAGATGGCCTAGTAGAAGGTGATAAAATTATTGCAGAGGGTTTAACAAAAGTTAGGCCTGGTATAAAAGTTAAACCCATTATTAAATCAGAATAATATTAAACAATAATGTACATAACCGAACTTAGTATAAAAAGACCAGTAGTAGCAGCCGTTATTTCAATGATACTTGTGGTTTTTGGCTTATTTGTTTTTTCTAAGCTGCCCGTTAGGGAATTGCCTTCAGGTCTCCAACCTCCAGTCGTACAAGTGCAAGTAGATTACCAGGGTGCAAGTGCAGACGTAATCTCTAGTGAGATAACAGAAATTATAGAAGATGTTATTGGAGGAGCAGAAGGAATAAAAAATATAGATTCAACTTCAGAAAATGGCAGAAGTACAATTAAAATTGAATTTGATACTAGTATAGATTTAGATGCTGCTGCGAATGATATAAGAGATAGAGTATCAAGGGTATCTGATAATCTACCCGAGGATTCAAAGCCACCTGAAATACTAAAACAAAGTGCTGGTTTTACTACAAGTATGTGGCTTAGTGTTTCGAGTTCCACATGGACAGATTTAGAAATAGGAGATTATACTCGAAGATATCTTGTAGATAGTTTTTCTAATGTCAAAGGGGTTGGAAGAATATTAGTCGGAGGTCTTAGAGAATTAAGTATAAGAGTTTATATAGATCCTATTAAACTAGCTGCTAATGATCTTACTATTGAGGAAGTAGAAACATCCTTAAAAAAAGAAAATATCAGCCTTCCTGCTGGTAGTTTAGAAGCAAATAATATAGATCTAACTATTAATCTTGATAAAGCCTACAAAGATTTAACATCGATAAAACAACTTCCAATTAAAAAAAATAAAAATAGTGTCATTCGTTTAGAGGATATTTCAGAAGTGAAATATGGTCCTGTATCAGAAAAAACTCTTTTCAAATCAATAAATAAGTTTGGTAAATCAAATGATAAAGTTGTGGGTATTGGTATCTATGCTAAGTCAGGGGCTTCAACGGTAGAGTTATCAAGAAAAGTAAAAGAAAGAATAAAAGAAGTTCAAAGAACACTACCTGGGGATCTGCGACTTGGTGTTTCATTCGATCGTGCAACCTATATAAATGCTGCTATATCTGAGGTTTATAAAACTTTAGTTATAGCCTTCATCTTAGTTGTTATAATTATTTATCTTTTTCTTGGAAACTTAAAAGCAGTAATTGTTCCAGCAGTTGCTCTTCCAGTAAGTTTGATTAGTTCATTTTTAGGTCTTTGGATTTTTGATTTATCAATCAATATTTTTGTGCTTTTAAGTTTTATATTAGCAATTGGAATTATAACTGATGATAGCGTAATAATGACCGATGCAATTTACCATAGAGTTGAAAATGGAGAAACGCCCTTGGTTGCTTCATTTAATGGTTCAAAAAGTATTACTTTTGCTATTATTTCAACTACGTTAGTTTTAGTAGCAGTTTTTTTACCTTTAATTTTTATAGAAGGTATATCTGGAACTTTATTTAAAGAAACAGCAATTTCTTTGACATTTGCAATTGTTGTGTCTTCTTTTGTTGCCTTAACACTTTCTCCAATGCTTGGAAGCAAATTTCTTATTAAGAATACAAAAAAAACAAAAATTGTTTTAAAATTTGAAAAGTATTTTAAATTATTTTTAGAATTTTATGAAGAAACATTAAATTACTGGATAATAAAACATAAAATTATAATTGGTTTTATGTTTTCTATAGTAATTGTTTCAGTTTTACTTTTTATTTTTGCTCCTAAAGAATTACTTCCTCAAGAAGATAGAGGTGTATATTTAGTTATTGGTAAAACTGACGAAGGAAGTTCTTTTCAGTATACATCAGATAAAGCTGAGGAAATAGAGAGAAGGTTAACCCCACTAGTTAAAAGTGAAGATGAATCTTATAAAAGAATGATAATGAGAGTTCCGGGTTTTGGAAGAGCAAGTAAATCTTATAATAGTTTTATTATTATAGCTTTGCTTGATGATTGGGATGATCGAGATGAAAGCGCAGTAACAATTATGAGAAAAGCCATTGGAAAAATTGTAACCGTACCACAAGCTTTAGCTTTTCCTATTTCCCCACAAAGTATTAGAGTTAGTAATTATAACAAGCCAGTGCAGATGGTTTTACTTGGTAAAAGTTATGAACAACTTGAAAGATGGCAAAATTTAATAATGTTTGAATTGAGAAAAAATAAGAATTTAGCAGCTATCGAATCTGATTATTCCAAAAATAAACCTGAAATTAAATTAATTGTAAACAGAAATAAGGCCCAAGACTTAGGTGTCTCTATCCAATCAATCGGCAAGACTGTTGAAACTTTATTCTCAGGAAAAACTGTTACAAAATTTAATCAACTTGGAAAAGAATATCCAATAATCCTTCAATCAGATATTAAAAATAGAAAAAAAAGTGAAAGCCTAAGCAAAATATATGTGCGCTCTGATACTACAGGAAAACTAATATCTCTTGCAAATCTTATAAAGTTTGAAGAGGTTGGTTCTGCAAAAATTTTAGCCAGATATGATAGACAACGTGCAGTAACAATTAGTGCAAGATTAGTTGGTGATTATACTCTAACAAAAGCTTTGAAATATTTTGAAAAAACTGTCAAAGAAAATGTACCAGAAGCAAGAATAGAATGGAAAGGTAAATCAGAGGAATTGAAAGAGACTAGCAATGAACTATTTATCATTTTCGCACTAGCTTTATTAACTGCTTTTTTAGTTATGGCAGCAAACTTTAATAGTTTTATTCACCCTGCCATAATTATGTTAACTGTTCCGCTAAGTGTTTTTGGTGGAATTGTTTTTATTTTACTATTTAATTCTAGTATTAATATATTTTCTCAAATTGCGCTTGTTATTTTAATTGGAATTTCTACTAAAAATTCAATTTTAATTGTTGACTGGGCAAATCAATTGAGAAGGTCAGGTAAAAATATCCAAAATGCAGCTTTGGAAGCCTGTAAAAGAAGGTTTCGAGCAATCATTATGACTTCGCTTTCAACTATGATTGCTATGGTACCATTGTTGATAGGAAATATTGGTCCAGGAGCTGGTGAAGCTAGCCGCTTAGCAGTTGGTTCGACTATTTTTGGAGGAATGTTAATCTCTACCTTTTTTACTCTTTATGTAACACCTACTATGTATGTTCTTCTAACAAAAAACACAAAAAGAATTGATGTGATTGATATTCAATTAAATAAAGAACTCAAAAAATAATATACTTATTATTTAAATTTTTTTGACATTCTAGTAGCTGATTTTTATAAATCTTAGATTGTTTTTGTACTTTTTTTGCGTAAATTATTGCATTTTTATCAATTTTATAAGTGCCATCTGCATAGGCGCCCCAACCCAAATAATAGTTTAAATATTGTCTATATGAATCTGTAAGAGGAATTTTATTAATTTTTTTAGTTTTGCTCATATACCAACCAATAAACATTACTGAGTCTTTAAATCTTGTTCTTAATGCTAATGAGTTTCCAGTTTCCCTTTTATACTGCTCCCATGTTTTTTTAACAGCCTGGGAATATCCAAAAGAACTCGATGGTCGTTTATATGGAATTATTTTAAAAAGTTTAGTTCTTTGGGGTTTTGCCCATCTGTTAAAACCTGATTCTTTATTAACAAAAGCCAAAATAATATGAATTGGTGCCCCATAAGTTTCTGAACTTTTTTTAACTGATTTATACCAAAGATAGTTTTGACCAAAAATTTTACAAGCATTTTGAGGATATTTAGGAATAGAACTGCAAGAAACAATAAAAATAGTAATTGTAAAAAAAACTAAAATTTTATTTAAAATCTTCTTTAGCACGCAATAAAGCCTTTTCTATTTGATCTCTAATTTCTAAATCTTCTATGCTAATTGATTTTATTTCAAAATCTTTTTTAATTTTTCTAAAAACATCTTCACTTCCAGCTTCTTCCATGTCAGCTTTTATTATCTCTTGGATATAGTCTTGCCTTTCTTTTTCAGTTTTTCCAAGCTTTAAGCTTACAAATTCTGCCAAGTATTTACTGCTCCTAGCTTGAACTTTAAATTGAAGCTCTTGATCATTTGCAAATTTTTTTTCAAAACTTTTTTCTCTATCTTGAAATTTATTCATATTTTCCTAAATAACAAATAAATCTTTATCAAAAAATAAGCAACTATTACACCTAAAATATTTAGAACTAAATCTTCAAACTCAAAAGCTCTATTAGGTATTATAATGTGCAAAACTTCAAGGAAAATAGATAAAAAAAACATCATATAAACTATTTTTTTAAAATTTTTTGTATTTAAAAAAATCAAAAAACCTAGTAGGGAAACATAGATATAATAAATAAAATGATTAATGCTTGTGCCATAAGGATTCTTTATTAGATGAGGCTCGGCATTCCAATCTTGGTAAAAAAAATACCCTATCAAACTACCTGGCCAAAGTGATACTATTATTAAAAAAAGTATTGAAAAAATAAATATAGTTTTTGTAATTTTTGTAACTTTATCAATATACAATGGCATTAATGAGTCGTATTATATTTTATAAAAAATGAATAATCTAATTTTAGTTCGCCACGGACAAAGTATTTGGAATAAAGAAAGAAGATTTACTGGGTGGGTTGATGTTGAATTGACTAAACAAGGTAAATTAGAAGCTGAACTTGCTGGAAAATTGATTAAAGAATTGAATATAAAATTTGACGAATGTTTCACTTCTCAATTAAAAAGAGCAATTAATACGCTTGATATAATTCTTGGAATTTTAAAAGAAAATAAAATAAAAATTTCTAAAACTAGCTCATTAAATGAACGTCACTATGGTGGACTAACTTCATTAAATAAAGATGAAACAATAAAAAAATATGGAAAAAAACAGGTACAGATCTGGAGAAGAAGTTTTGAAATACCACCTCCTCCAATGGATTCTGGGCACCCATATAAAAATAAAATAGGTGCAAATATTTCAAGTGAATCTCTAAAAAATACTTTCGAGCGTGTAATGCCTTATTATGAAAAAAATATAAAACCCCTATTATCAAAACAAAAAAATATTTTAATTGTCTTTCACGGTAATAGTTGTAGAGCTTTATTAATGAAAATTTTTAATATTTCTAAAGAAAAGATTATAGAATTTGAAATACCAACTGGAAATCCACTCCTTATCAATTTTGATAATAATCAAAAAGTTGATAATTATAAATATCTTGATCCTAAAAGAGCTAGAAAAATACTTTTTAATGTTTAAAATTTATTTTAATTAATTGATTGTAAACTTTTAAAGATGTTGCATGAAGGAAACTATTATTACTTTCTACTCCAAATAATTGTTTTTTTTCAATTAATTTATCCCAAACTTTATTTATTGAAAATGCCCCAGGTTTTAAATTATTAAATACAGCAGGTTCTATAATTTGCATTCCTGTATAGATATAGTTCAAATTATTTTTATCTTTTCTGCTAAGAAAATTATTCTTCAGGTTAAAATCTCCTTTTAAAGATTTATCAAAACTATATTTATTTTTCACAACAAGTAATGCACATTTTTTTTTTCCTTCTAAAAATATCTTTTCTAATAATTTAAATTCACTTAAATACTCCGTGCTCCATATTGTGTCAGGATTTATTACTAAAAATGGTTGTTCTGAGAAATAATTAATTGCATTTAATATTCCACCTCCTGTATTTAAAATTTTATCCTTCTCATTTAAAATTTCTATATCTAAATTAAAATTTTTTTTGCTAATATATTCTATGATTTGCTCTCCCAAATAATGAACATTAATTACAACTTTTTTAATATTACTTTTTTGTAAGAAATTTAAAGTATTAGACAAAAGAGTCTCGTTGCCGGCTTTTAGCAAAGGTTTAGGAGATTCAAAAGTTAATGGTTGCATGCGTTTACCAAAGCCAGCTGCAAGAATCATCGCTTTTTCAATCATTTTTTTAATTGTTAAAAGTGTATAGGTCTTTTTTCTATATCCATAGCTGCTTCTTTAACTGCTTCACTATGTGTTGGGTGAGCATGGCAAGTTCTTGCTATATCTTCTGAGCTTGCTCCAAACTCCATTGCGAGAGCTAATTCAGCAATCATAGTTCCTGCCAATGTACTTATTATTGAAACCCCTAGTACTTTATCTGTTTTTTCGTCAGCTAATATTTTAACAAAACCCTCTGTTTCTGAATTAACTTTTGCTCTTGAGTTAGCTAAAAATGGAAATTTTCCGACCTTATATTTAATATTTTCTTTTTTAAGCTGGTCTTCATTTTTTCCCACACAAGCAACCTCAGGAGAAGTATAAATTACAGCAGGTATTACCTCGTAGTTAACATGTCCTGATTGTCCAGCAATAATTTCTGCAACAGCTATACCTTCGTCCTCTGCCTTATGTGCTAACATTGGACCTTTATTTATAACGTCTCCTACTGCATAAATATTTTTAATAGATGTTTCGTATTTTTTATTTACTTCAATTTTACCTTTTTCATCTATTTTAATTCCTAACTTTAACAAATCCTGACCAATATTGGGTTTTCTACCAACAGCTACTAAAACTTTATCGCACTTGATTTGCTCCTTTTGTTTACTTTTGTTGTTTGTAAAATTAACAGTTGCTTTATTATTAGCAATACTTACTGAATTTACTTTAGAACTCAATTTGAAATCAATTCCTTGTTTGCTAAGAATTTTTAAGAATTCATCTGAAATATCCCTATCCATACCAGGTATAATATGATCTAAAAATTCAATAACCGTAACTTTTGAACCTAGTCTTTTCCAGACACTTGAGAGTTCTAGTCCAATATAGCCACCTCCAATTACAACTAACTCTTTCGGAATTTGATTAAATGATAAAGCGGCAGTTGAAGAAACAATAGTTTTTTCATCAATTTTTATACCAGGTAAAGACGTTGGAACTGAGCCGGTGCCTATAACAATATTTTTAGCTTTATATTTTTCTTTTTTTCCTGCTGGATTAGTAACTGTTACTATATTTTCTTCTGATATAGCGCCTGTTCCTTTTAAATGAGTAATTTTATTCTTTTTAAATAAGAATTCTATTCCTTTAGTCAAAGTGTCTATTGATTTATTTTTATTGCTCATCATCTTTGATAAATTTAATTTTATATTATTAGTCTCAATACCTAGACTATTAAAATCTTTTTGGGCCTTATGGTACATTTCAGATGTATGTAGTAAACTTTTTGAAGGTATACACCCAACATTCAAGCACGTTCCTCCTAAAGTTTTATTTGACTCAATACAAGCTATTTTGAGTCCTAATTGTGCTGCCCTTATTGCACATACGTAGCCAGCAGGACCAGCTCCTATTACTACAAGATCAAAGTTATTATCCATTTTTAAAGGTCTAAAAATAGTCTTTGTGGATCTTCAAGGCATTCCTTGATAGTTTTCAAGAAAGAAACAGCTTCTTTTCCATCTATTATCCTGTGGTCGTAAGATAAAGCTAAATACATTATTGGTCTTACTACAACATTTCCATCTTTTACCACGGGCCTTTCCACTATATTATGCATACCTAAAATTCCTGTTTGGGGTGGATTTAATATTGGAGTCGAAAGCATTGATCCATAAATTCCCCCATTACTAATTGTAAAAGTACCACCTTGCAAGTCACTAATCGTAATTTTTCCTCTTCTTGCTTTATCAGAAAGTAATGAAATATTTTGTTCTATATTTGCAAAGGATAACTCATCCGCTTTTTTAAGAACAGGAACAACTAAACCTCTGTCTGTTCCGATAGCAATCGAAATATTGTAATAATTTTTATAAATAATATTTTCATTTTCTATTTCAGCATTTACAGACGGAAAATTTTTCAATGCCATAACTGACGCTTTAACAAAGAAAGACATAAAACCTAACTTAACAGAATATTTTTTTTGAAAATCATCCTTATAACTTTCTCTCATTTGAATAATATTGTGCATATCAACTTCATTAAAAGTTGTAAGCATCGCTGCGTTTTGTTGTGCTTCTTTTAATCTTTTTGCAATAGTTTGTCTTAGTCTTGTCATTTTTACACGCTCTTCAGGGCCATGAGAAATTTTTCTTTTTGATTCTTGTGGTATATTTCCCATCAAATTAATTAGATCTCCTTTAGAAATTCTACCAGCTTTACCTGTTCCTTTTACTTTAGATATATCAATATCATTCTCTTCAACAATTTTTCTAACTGATGGAGATAAACTTGCTTTAGCTTTTGGTGGTATATATTTTTCTTCTAGGGAGTCATTAATATTATCGCTTGCTAAAGTATCTAATACCAAAGCGTCATTCAATTGTTCGTCTTTATTATTTTCTACAAGATTTAAATCTTCTTCTTGCTTAATATTTATTTTTTCAGTTTTCTTTTTTTTTTCTTTTGTAAAATTTTTTGGTGCAGTTGGTTTTTTAGTTGTAGACTTATTAGTTGAACTACTTTTGTCAACAACACCTAGCAAGGTTCCTACTTCAACTGTATCCCCCTCTTTTACACTAATAGCAGATAAAGTGCCTGACAAAGGAGAAGGGACTTCCACGTTAACTTTATCTGTTTCTAATTCTACTAAAGGTTCATCAGAGTCTACTTTTTCACCAACTTGTTTGAGCCATTTAGAAACAGTTGCTTCAGTTACAGATTCTCCCAGCGAAGGGACTATAATTTCATTCGACATATCTAACTAAATACCTTTTCTATTATTTTTTTTTGTTGCGCAAGATGTTTTTTTAAATATCCAGTGGCAGGCGAAGCAGATGGTTTTCTACCTATATAATCAACCATTCTATTGTCAGCTTTTATATGTTTTAAAGTCCATTCAATATAATTTTTTGCACTATTCCATGCTCCCATATTTTGAGGTTCTTCTTGACACCAGTAAAAATAAGCCTTTTTTTTAAATTTTTTTAATTCATTTGCAAGTGTTTTAACGGGAAAGGGATAAAGTTGTTCTATTCTAATAATATATACCTCATTATTTTTTAATTTTTCTCTACCTTCTAATAAATCAAAATAAACTTTACCAGAACATAAAATTACTTTTTTAATTTTTTCATTTTTTTTGAGCTTAATTAGATTGTATTCCTCTATATCTGCAAAATCAGTTAAAACTCTATGAAATGTATTTTCTTTACTAAAATCTTCTATATTTGAAACACATCTTTTATTTCTTAATAGAGATTTTGGTGTCATAATTACTAATGGTTTTCTAAACCCTCTATGTATTTGTCTTCTTAAAACATGAAAATAATTTGCTGGGGTAGTGCAATTCACAACTTGAATATTTTCTTGGGCACATAATTGTAAAAACCTTTCTAATCTCGCTGAAGAATGTTCAGGTCCTTGGCCTTCGTAACCATGGGGCAATAACATGACCAATCCACTTGCTCGTGTCCATTTTCTTTCACCAGGAGCAATAAACTGATCTATTACAACTTGTGCCCCATTAGCAAAATCCCCAAACTGAGCTTCCCAAATAACTAATGTTGTTGGTTCAGATAAAGAATATCCATATTCAAAACCAAGCACAGCCAGTTCGGAAAGCAAACTATCTATTACTTCATATTTTTTTTGTTTTTTTGAAATATTATTTAATGGAGTATAGTTTTTGCCATCAATTTGATCTCTAAGGACTGAATGACGCTGACTAAAAGTTCCGCGGCCAGAATCTTGACCAGATAATCTAACAGGGTAGCCTTCTTCTAAAAGAGTGGCAAAAGCAAGTTGTTCTGCTGTTGCCCAATCAAATCCTTTTCCTGTACTAAACATTTTTTTCTTTTTTTCGAAAATTTTTTTTATTGTAGGATGAGCATTAAAGTTTTTTGGTATAATAGATATTTTATTTCCAATTTCTCTTATTTTATTTATCGAAACTCCAGTTTTACCTCTTTTATCTTTTCCTTTTTCAGGTTTAAATCTTGACCAAACGCCTTCATACCATTCTAACTTTGGTTTATATTCTTTAGCAGTTTTTAATTGCTCATCCAAAAGATTTTTAAATTCTTTTTTATTTTTACTAAATTCTTCAGAATTAATTATTTTATCATGTATTAGTTTGTTAGCATAAACGTTAAGTGTTGTTGGGTGTTGTTTAATTTTTTTATATGTCAAAGGTTGAGTAAAAGAAGGTTCATCACCTTCATTGTGACCAAATCTTCTATAACAAAACATATCAATAACTACATCGCGATTAAATTTTTGTCTAAAGTCCATAGCAATTCTTGCGCAATGAACTACGGCCTCTGGGTTATCACCATTCACATGTAAAATTGGAGCCTCAACCATCTTTGCTAGATCAGAAGGGTAAGGAGAAGATCTTGCAAATTTTGGATTTGTAGTAAATCCAATTTGATTGTTAACAATGATATGTATGGTTCCTCCAGTATTATGCCCTGGTAGTCCTGACATTGCAAAACATTCTGCAACAACACCTTGTCCAGCAAATGCTGCATCACCATGAATCAGAATTGGAATAACTTTTTGTCTTTTTTGATCCTTATGAAAAAATTGTTTTGCTCTAGATTGACCTAAAACAACAGGATCAACAGCTTCAAGATGTGATGGGTTATCTGATAAGGAAATATGAACTAAATTTCCATCAAACTCTCTATTAGATGAAGCTCCTAAATGATATTTAACATCTCCTGCGGAATTACTATTTGATGAGTCGAATTCCCCTGCAAATTCATTAAACATTCTCTTATAGGATTTCTGCAAAACATTTGCGAGTACATTCAATCTTCCTCTATGAGGCATACCAATTTTTATTTCTTTAACACCTAGTTGGCCGCCTCGCTTAATTAATTGTTCTAGTGCAGGAATTAAAGATTCTCCACCATCTATTCCAAATCTTTTTGTACCCAAAAATTTTAGTGCTAAAAATTTTTCAAATCCTTCTGCTTGAATTAATTTATTTAAAATGGCCTTTTTTCCATTTTCTGTAAACTTAAGTTCATACTTTTTTTTTTCCATTCTTTCTCTAAACCATACTTTTTCAACTGGATCTGAAATGTGCATATATTCAACACCTATGGTTGAGCAATATGTTTTTCTTAGAAATGAAAGAATTTCATTAACAGTTGCATAATCTTTATCCAAATATCCATTTAGATAAATTTTTTTATTATAATTTTCTTTTTTAAAACCATGATCATTTGGATGTAGTTCATGTAGATATTCTCTTTGGAGCTGTTTAAGTGGATCAAGATTAGCGATAAGATGGCCTCTTATTCTGTAAGCTCGAATAAGAGCAATTGCCTTAACTGATTGCTTTTTTTCTAACTCGTTGCTTTCTGGTAAAACTGAAATTTTTTCGTCTTTTTGTAATTTATTTTCTATTGAACTGTCAAAATTTATTTTTTTAATTTTTTTAGGTGACCAACTAGGGCCAAGTATTTCTTTTTGAACAGAATCTTTATCTTCATCTAGACCATCAAAAAATTCTTTCCAGCTTTCAGGCACTGCTGCAGGATTGCTTAAATATTGTAAGTAAATTTCTTTGATAAAAGGACTATTACTACCTTGTAAAAAAGAAGTATTTTTAAAAATCGTATTATTTTTATCTGATGACATTAATTATAAAACTAATAATATTTTATTATAAAACGATAAAACTATCTTGCAAGTTTCTCTTTTAAGGTTTGCCCAATTAACGCAGGTGACTCTGCTACCAAAATACCGCAAGATTTCATTTTTTCTATTTTATCCTCTGCATTCCCTTTTCCACCAGATATAATGGCACCAGCATGACCCATTCTTCTACCGGGTGGGGCTGTTTTACCTGCTATGAAGCCAATAATTGGTTTTTTAGTTTTTGAACTTTTAATAAATTCGGCTGCTTCTTCTTCCGAAGAACCCCCTATTTCTCCAATTATTATTATAGATTTAGTATTATTATCTTTTATAAAAAGTTCTAAACAATCAACAAAACTTGTTCCATTGATTGGATCTCCTCCGATACCTATAACTGTAGATTGTCCTATTTTATTCTGAGTTGTTTGCGCTACTGCTTCATATGTGAGAGTTCCAGAACGCGAAACAATTCCACAAGTTCCATTCGAATGGATATTGCCAGGCATTATTCCAATCTTACATTCATCTGGAGTTATAATTCCAGGGCAATTAGGACCAATTAAACGAGATTTTGATTTATTAATTTTTTCCTTAACTTTTACCATATCTAATATTGGTATTCCTTCTGTGATACAAACTATTAAAGGAATTTCATTTTCTACTGCTTCAAGAATTGCTGAAGCAGCAAATTTAGCTGGAACATAAATCATAGTTGCATTGGCCTTCGTTTTTTCCTTAGCTTCTTGCACAGTATTAAATACGGGTCTATCTAAATGCATTTGTCCACCTTTTTTTGGTGTAACCCCCCCAACTAAATTAGTTCCATATGCAATAGCTTGTTCTGAATGAAATGTTCCATGCGCCCCAGTAAATCCTTGGCAAATCACGCGTGTACTTTTATCAATTAAAATAGACATTTTTATTTAGTTACTTCCACTATTTTTTTTGCTGCATCTGATAAATTATTTGCAGAAATAATCTTTAAATTAGATTTTTTCAAAATTTTTTTTCCTAGATCTACATTTGTACCTGCTAATCTAACTACTAAGGGGATTGCCAAACTAGTTTCTTTGGCTGCTTCTACTAAACCTTTTGCAAGAACATCACATCGCATAATTCCTCCAAAAATATTTACTAAGATTCCCCTAACTTTTTTATCTGATAATATAATTTTAAATGCAGCAGATACTTTATCTTTGGACGCCCCACCCCCTACATCAAGAAAATTTGCAGGTTCTGCTCCATATAATTTAATAATATCTAATGTGGCCATTGCCAACCCTGCTCCATTTACCATACACCCAATTGTTCCGTTTAGTTTAATATAAGAGAGTTGATGTTTGCTTGCTTCTGTTTCAATAGGATCCTCTTCATTAATATCTTTTAGTTCTAAAATATCAGGATGTCGATATAAAGCATTATCATCAAAATTAATCTTGGCATCGAGACATAATAAATTATCTTCTTCATTAATAATTAATGGATTAATTTCTATTAAACTTGCATCCTTTTGTATTAAAATCTTATAAAGAGATTGAATTATATCATGAGCTTGTTTTTCTAATTTTTTAGAGAGTTCAAAAGGTTGGGTAATTTTACTTATTATTTTTTCATTTAATACATCAGAAAAATTTATTTTTACTGTAGTAATTTTTTTAGGGTTTTTTTTGGCGACCTCCTCAATATTCATTCCACCTTCAGCGCTTGAAATGAAGGCTATCTTAGAACTTTCTCTATCGATTAAGCAGGATAAATAAAATTCTTTTTTTATTTGTGTGACTTCTTCAAAGTACAGTCTTTGAACTTTTTTACCTTCTGGCCCTGTTTGATTATTGATAAGTACTTTGCCAAACATTTTTTCTGATTCCTGTATTAAATCTTTAATATTTTTCACTACTTTTATGCCACCAGCTTTACCTCTTCCACCAGCATGAATTTGTGCTTTTAAAATAAGACTTTTGGATTCTAAACTTTGAGTTTTTTTTTTAAGTTCTTTTAAATCTAAAACAGCAAATCCGTTGGGAACAGGAGCACCAAATTCTCTTAAAATTTTTTTTGCTTGATATTCATGAATATTCATATTTAATTTTTAAATTTAGAGTTTTTGTATATTCGATCTTCCCAATTTGTAAAAGGAAATTTAAATACTTGTTCAAGTATAAATCCATTTTCAGCAAAAAAGTTGTGAATTTTATGAGAATCATAATCTTTAAAAATTTCAGAATTGTGAAATTCAATTAAAACATAATTAATATTTTTTATACATTTTTTTGTTCCACTCAAAACTTTAAATTCGTGACCTTCGGTGTCAATTTTTAGTAAGTCAATATTAGTTAAATTTTTACTTATTATAATTTCATCAAGTGGAAAAACTTCTACATTTTCAACGTTTTTGGTCATATTTTCTAAATTGGAACTAAATAGTATAGCCTTAAAATTTAAATATCTATTTGTTGTATTAAAATCAGAAAATGTTGATGTAATTTCATGTTTATTAATTTTTAGCTGTAAATTTTTCTTTTCATCTGAAATTCCAATATTTAATACTTCTATTTTTTTATTAGTTTTATATTTTTCTTTTAACATTAAAAAATATTTTTTCTGTGGCTCTATTAAAACTATCTTACAATCATTTTTTATTTTTAAAATAAAATCTGTATATTTTCCTTTAAATCCTCCTATATCTACAAAAGTATTTAACTCTATTTTATTTTTTTTAATAAATTTTTTTATTTTTTTTTGATGAAAAAATTCATCTAGAATATCAAAAAAAATAAGTAATATTTTTGTAAAAAATTTCATTTAATTTACTAGAATTTTAAATATATATTAATAATAAATCAATTTTATTATATCTTGATAAAATATTATCTATATAATACCTTCATAATTTCCCTTTACTTAAAAAATGAATATACAAAATCAAAATCTCGAAAAACAAAAAAAAATTTTTAATTACTTTGTATTTTTCTTTTTTATATTCTTCTTCTTTATTGGATTTTTTATATATAAAGATTATGGGATCTCTACTGATGAACCTTTTCATAGAACCTCGGGATTTTATTGGTATTTAGTTATTATTGATAATTTTTTTAGTAACTCAATAATTTTAGAAAATTTAAAAAGATCTTTTAATAACATGGAATGGGCCCAACTTTTTCTAAATGAAAATAACATAGGAAAAGAAGGCCATAATAATCATTTGTATGGAGCGACTTTTGATTTATTTGCAGCCTATATAGAAACTAAACTAAATGTGAATAACTATCAAAATATTTATTTTTTAAAACATTTAATAAACTTTTGTATTTTTTATGCATCAAGCATTATTTTTTATTATTTAATTAAAGAAAGATTTAATAGTAATTTTTTATCATTTTTAGCTTTTTTATTTTATATAACTTCACCAAGAATTTTTGCAGAATCTTTTTATAATAGTAAAGATATTATATTCATGTCTTTTATGATATTTGCTATTTTTTTTGGAATTAAATTGCTAAAAAATAACAAAATTAAAAATATTATCTTATTTTCTTTATTTTGTGCTTTAGCAACTAGTATACGTGCAATGGGTGTTTTTATATTGGTGTTAGCTTTAGGATTTATTATTATTGAAAATTTTGAAAAAAAAAATTTTACTTATGAAAAAGTTAAAAGTATTTTTTTAATATTTATATTTTATTTTTTATTTACGTATCTTTTTTGGCCCTATCTATGGTTAGATCCCATAAACGGATTGATTACTTCTTTAAAAACATTAACTTATAATCAATATGGCTGGGGTGGTTCAAATTTTTACTTTGGTAATTATGTTAAAGCAACTAATGTACCTTGGCATTACTCTTTTGTCTGGATAGCTATTTCTACACCACTAATTTATTCATTCTTCTTTATTTTAGGATCCTATAAAATTTTACATGATTTTTTTTCTAATTTAGAGAATCTTTGGAAAAATTTAAATGAAAAATTAGATTTATTTATTTTATTATTTTTCTTTACACCTTTGCTCGTAGTAATTCTACTTAACTCTACCTTGTATGATGGTTGGCGACATTTATATTTTATTTACCCAGCATTGATTTATATTTTAATAATAGGCTTGAAATATTTGCTAAGCTTTAAAAATAATCAGATTTATAAAAATATTGTTTATTTAACGGTCGTTATATCAATCTTTATTAATATTTTTAATATAATTAAACTTCATCCTTTTCAAAATATATATTTTAATATTTTAGTTGAAAAAAAGGCTAATAGTTTATTTGCTATTGATTATTGGGGTTTAGGTAACGCTCATTCAGTTAAAAAAATCTTAGATGATATGGATAATGATAAAATAGTTAGTGTTAGAACTGCAAGTTTTACGCCCTTAAGGTTTACTAAATATATAATAAATAGAGAAAAATTAAAAAAACTTAACTTCTCTGGGACTGAGGGAAGTGAATCAGAGTATGTTTTTACAAATTATATTTATGAGGGCAACCCAAAGTACAAAGAAAAATATTTTATCGGGGAAAACTATAAAAAAATATATACGTTAAGTAGAGGAAATATAATTATTAACGAAGTATTTAAAAAAGTAGATTAAAGTATTAAAATTTGCAATTTTTTATGTCAGCTTCAGCTAGAAATGTATTAAGTTCATTTAGTTCTAAGCACTTATTTTCTTCTATAAATTCTTCAAAAAAGTACATTTCATAAATATGCTTTCCTACAAAATAAATTTTTTCAATATTATTTTCTTTGATTCTTTCTAAAAAAAATTTTTTGTATTCGATATAATATTTATTATCTTTACTAGGAATACTAACTTTATCATAAAATTTATTTGGTGAGGCAAATTTATTTTTTAAAATTGCAGAAAAAAACATATAGTCTGAAATAATAATTTTATTATTATTAATTTTTGATAAAATATTTTTTGTATCTAATAGTAACTTAATTTCTTCTGATGGATTTTCTTTAAACATTGGAGTTATCCATTTTAAACCTTTAAAGCTAGAATCTAGATGACCTCCATCTACAGTTTTTTCAAAAGATACATTCTGTAACTCCATAAATTTTTTATCTTCATTAAATCTAATATGATATTTTGTTGTAGAAAAAATAAGAATTACTAAAAGAACACATGATATGTATTTATTATTATAATATTTCGTAACAAAAACATGTGTGAAACCCAAGCTAATTGGTATCAAAAAAAAGATAAAATTTTGATTAAATGTTAATAATTGATAGTAAATAAATATTAATATTGAAATAAAAAAAATAAGTATTGATATAATATCTTCTTTAAAATTTAAATCCTTTTTTTTTTTTCTAAATAATAAAAAAATAATTACTAATAATGGTGCTATTGAAATATAAATGAATTTAAATTGACTAACATAACTACTAAAGCTGAAAACTAATTCATTTTCTCTATTTGCTCCTATACTTAATGGGTAGTAGATATATTGAATTAAAAAATTTTTTACAGGAATTTCATTGACATAAAAAATAAGTGCAACTAATAATATAGAAAAAAAACTACCCATTATTAAGTTTGAGAAAATAACTTTTTTAATTTTTTTCTCAGAAATAAATAAAAAATAAATAATTCCTATACTAAAAATTACAAGTAGATAAGATGATGGTATTTGTTTTGAAAAAAAAGAAAATATTAAAAAAATAGGAATTAGGAACCAAAATAAATTTTTTTTCATGTAAATACCTAAAATAAGAGAGTACAAAGACATTATTGAAAAAATTGATGCATGATGATCTACAAATGGCGTTCCTATTGATGGATAAGCTAAAAGCGCTATCCCAAAAGAATAAATAAATGTTAAAAAATAGTTTAGTCCTAGCTTGGAAAAAAAATAAAAAGAATACAGGGCTAAAATCATATTTAATACTGAAGCATGCAAAGCATAACTAAACCAATTAACCCCTAGTACTATAAAAAATATTGATTGAAGATAATTTAAAAGAGGACCAGTAACAATCCAATAGTCTTTAAACGGATGATAGCCCAACATAACGTGATACCCAGCATCAAAAGTTGTAAAACTATCTATAGGAAAAACACCTCTATAACCATAGTATTGATTTATAGATAAAGAAAATAAAATTAGAATTATTAAATAAATTTTTTTAGTCAATTTTTTAATTTAAGCTACTATCTATTTTTTTTGCACTATTAAAAAGTTCTTGAACTGCACTAACTGATTGGTTAAAGCTCTTTTTTTCTTCGTCAGAAAGATTTATTTCAATTATTTTTTCAACACCGTTTTTCCCTATTTGGGCAGGCACCCCAGCATAAACTTCACTTATTCCATATTCTCCATTTAAATACGCAGCGCAAGGCAATACTTTCATTAAATTTTTAATATAGGATTCTGCCATCTCAACACCTGAAGCCGCTGGAGCATAAAAAGCAGATCCTTTTTCTAAATATTTAACTATTTCTGCGCCTCCTTTACGAGTTCGATCTACAATAAGGTCTAGTTTTTCTTTTTTAATAAGCTGATTTAATGGTTTTTTATTTACTAAAGTATGATTAGGCATTGGAACCATAGTATCGCCATGTCCTCCTAAAACTAAAGTTTCTATATTTTTTACTGGGACGTTAAGCTCTTGAGAAATAAAATATTTAAATCTTGCAGAGTCTAAAATTCCAGCCATTCCAACTACTTTATTTGTTGGTAAACCTGAATATTTTTGAAATGCCATTACCATAACATCTAAAGGATTTGTAATGCATATTACGAAAGAGTTAGGTGAATTCTTTTTTATCCCCTCAGCTACCTCTTTTATTATTTTTAAATTAGTACCTAGTAAATCATCTCTTGTCATTCCTGGTTTACGTGGAACCCCTGCTGTAATAATAATTACGTCTGAGTTTTTAATATCAGCATAATTGCTTGTTCCAATAAGATTAATATCATACCCATCAACAGATGTTGATTGTGAAATATCTAAAGCCTTACCTTTAGCAATACCTTCTGCAACATCAAAAAGAACTACATCACCAAGTTCTTTTATACTTATTAGATGAGCTAGAGTACCTCCTATTTGTCCTGCCCCAATTAATGTAATTTTTTTTTTCATATTTTTATTTCATAGTTGGCATAATAAATTCAGGATCAATTCTTAATCCAGATGGCCATCTAGAAGTTATCGTTTTTAATTTCGTATAAAATCTAACCCCCTCTGGTCCATGCATATGTTGATCTCCAAATAAAGATCTTTTCCAGCCTCCAAAACTATGGAATGCCATTGGTACTGGAATAGGAATATTTATACCGACCATTCCAACTTTTATTTTATTAGCATAAGTTCTTCCTACATCTCCATCACGTGTATATATACTTGTTCCATTTCCGAATTCATGATCATTAACAAGTTTTACCGCTGACTCAAAATTACTAACTCTAACAACTGAAAGCACTGGTCCAAAAATTTCTTCTTTATAAATTTTCATATCAGATGTAACTTTATCGAAAAGGCACCCTCCTATATAAAAACCTTTTTCAAAGCCTTGAAGTTTTATATTTCTTCCATCTACTACTAGCTTTGCTCCTTCTTTAACGCCATGATCAACATACCCTTTAACCTTTTCTAAATGTTCCTTTGTTATTAATGGACCCATTTCTGAACTTTTATCTAAACCAGGGCCAACTTTTAATGCTTCAACCTTCTTTGAAATCTTTGATACTAATTGATCTCCAATGTTTCCTACTGCTACAGCAACTGATTGCGCCATACATCTTTCACCTGCCGAACCATAAGCAGCTCCCATTAGGCCATTAACAGCTTGATCTAGGTCACAATCTGGCATTATTACACAGTGATTTTTGGCTCCACCTAAAGCTTGAACTCTTTTTTCATTCTTAGCTGCATTTTCATATATATATTTTGCTATTGGCGTCGACCCTACAAAACTTATAGCCGCTACATCGCTATTTAATAGTAAAGCATCGACTGCTTCTTTATCACCATTAACAACGTTAAAAACTCCATCGGGTAAACCAGCTTCTTTAAATAATTGTGCTAATCTCATTGAACAAGACGGATCTTTTTCTGAGGGTTTTAATACAAAAGTATTTCCACAAGCAATAGCTAAAGGAAACATCCACATTGGAACCATTGCTGGAAAATTAAATGGAGTTATGCCAGCACAAACTCCTAAAGCCTGTCTGGTTGACCAACTATCGACGTCAGTTCCAACATTTTCTGTAAATTCACCTTTAAGTAACTGTGGTATTCCACATGCAAATTCAACTACTTCTAATCCTCTATTCAATGAACCTTTGGCATCTTCGTAAACCTTTCCATGTTCAGAAACAATTAATTTAGTAAGATTATCAGAGTCTTTTTCTATTAGCTCTTTAAATTTAAAAAGAACTCTAGCTCTAATTACAGCAGGTTTATTAGACCAATCAATAAATGCTTTTTTTGCTTTTTCGATAACTAAATCAACATCAGCTTTAGAAGCCAATTTTACTTGAGCAGTTTCTTCTCCAGTTGCAGGATTAAAAACTTTACTAGTTCTTTTTGAAGATCCTTCAAAAATTTTACCATTAACGAAATGTTTTATTAAACTCATATGCTACCAAAATGGTTTAATTAAGCTTCTAGTTTGTTGCAAGCATTTTTTTAAGTGAACTTATAGCCTTTGCAGGATTTAACCCTTTTGGGCAAGCATTCGTGCAGTTCATGATTGTATGACATCCATATAACTTGAGTTTATCAGCCACTATTTTTAATCTATCTTTTCTTTCTTCATCACGGCTATCAATAATCCAACGATAAGCCTGAAGTAAAACAGCAGGTCCTAAATATTTGTCTCCATTCCACCAATAACTCGGGCAAGAAGTTGAACAGCATGCACACATAATACACTCGTATAATCCATCAAGTTTTTTTCTATTTTCTTTTGACTGACTAATCTCAATTGTTTTAGTTTTTTTCTTTTTAATTTTAAGCCAAGGTTCGATTGATTCATATTGGCGATATAATGTACTTAAATCTGCTACCAGATCTTTTACTACCTTTAAATGAGGTAAGGGATAAATATTGATCTCTCCATTAATATCTTTATGAGACTTCATACATGAAAGTGTATTTACACCATCAACATTCATTGCGCACGATCCACAAACTCCATGAGCACAAGACCTTCTATAGGTGAGAGATGGATCTATTTCATTTTTTATTTTATTTAAAATATCTAATACTTTGTTTCCACATTTTGTCAAATCTACTTCAAAAGTATCAATCTTAGGATTTTCATTTTTATCAGGATCCCATCTATATATATTTATTTTTTTTATATTTTTTGATCCAGTTGTATCTTTAAAATAGTTACCTTTTAAAATCTTTGAATTTTTTGGAAGATTAAATTGTACCATCAATAAATTCTTTCTTTTGGTGGAAATGACTGAACATCATTGCTCATAGTAGATAAAGTTACTGGCCTATAATTTATTTTAACCTCTTTGCCATTGTGCCAACTTAATG
>MDSV01212547.1_pt1 | contig 23183 bp, 24 predicted proteins | sample 810851 | NCBI WGS metagenome assembly MDSV01 (sample SAMN05326640, study PRJNA326480) | marine metagenome | isolation source: seawater | place: Atlantic Ocean: North East | collected 2012 | reverse complement strand
GTAAAAAATTTTCATCGAGAACCACGACAGAAGTTCCAACTGTCGAGATTGATTGAGGTTTTTTACTTGGTGCTATCACCAAAACGGGGATATCATCTGTAGACAAAACTTTTGTTGTATTTAGAAAAAGTATAATAGTTACGTAAACTAAAAATTTATTTAGCATTCACCAGCTTTCTGTTATGTTAAGATCTATAATCTTAACGTTTATTTAAAAGCCACTGCTAATTTTAAATTGTAGAACTAGACACCTCCTGGCCATCATTCAACAGCGGACTATACTGGGTGGCGCTCCGACTTTACGGTTGCAGGAACAGCCAATGAATTTCACACTGATTTCCCACCATGCATTTCAGTACTTTTTCTAAATATATTAAAAAAAAATTTAATGCAAGTAATTAAAAGTCCTATTGATAATATATTTTCAACAGAATTTTTTTATCTTTGAGCAAATAAATTTCAAATCCTTCACAGAAATATTTAATCCAGAGGGTAGCCACATTACATTTTTGGAAATTATATCACTATTATTAAATTTTTCTTTAATTTTTGAACTTTTCAATTTTGAGAGCGGTTTCCAGATCTTACGACATTTTATATTATTTTTAAGTAAATAATTAAATAATTTATCTCTTTCGTTACATATTATTTCAGTCCACACACATATCTCGCCATCCATTTTTTTATAGAATTTTATGCTTTTAACGCTTTTTAAATGTTTCCTGTAAAAATTGTTTATTTTTTTTGCTTTACTTAAATTATTTTTTATATTTTCAACTTGAGGAATTAGTATTGAGGCTAATATATCGTTGAACTTGAAGTTCCCACCAAAAAAATCATGCTCATCATCACCACCTATATTTTTTTTTGTTCTTCCTTGATCTTTTAAACTTCTAATGTATTTAGCTAAATTTTTATTTTTTGTAACTATTGCACCTCCTTGCGCTGCAGTAATTATTTTTGTTGGTGTAAATGAAAAACAACCCAAATCTCCCAATGTTCCAAGTTTTTTCTTATTAAGAGACGATCCAAAAGACTCAGCGGCATCCTCTATAATTTTTATTTTTTTCTTTTTTGCTAAAAATATTATTTCACGTAAATTTCCTGGTCGCCCGCTTATATGAACAAAAATTATTGCCTTAGTTCTTTGATTAATCTTTTTTTTTAAATCTTTTAGATCAATTGTTGATGTTTCTAGGTCAACGTCAACGATAACTGGTTTTGCCCCGGTCAATTTTATGGCATTTAATGTAGCTACATAGGTTATATTGGGTAAAATTATTTCGTCTTTATCAGTTATATTAAGCGATCTAAGTGCTAAGTATATCGCTGAGGTACCGCTCGCTGTCATTATCACATTATTAATTTTTAAAAATTTACTAATTTTATTTTCAAGTTTTTGAGTAATTTTACCCTCGCTTATGAAATTACTGCTTAAAGTAGTCTTTAATAAAGACTTATTAATGTTATCTATTTTGGGTGTAAACCAATTTATTTTATTCATAATTGGAATTTTATGTATGATAGGTATCTTTTTTTGAATCGTAATTTTCTGAAAACCACTCTATAGTTTTTTCTAATCCTTGATCAAGTTTAGTTTTTTGTCTCCAATTAGTAAACTTTTTAATCTTATTATTATCACATTTTAAATGGAATACCTCGCTTTTTTCAGGTCTCTTTTTTAATTTCACACTTATTATTTTATAATTTAGACTCATAATTTTTAAAATTTTCACTGCCAAATTTTTTACGGATAGATTATAATTACTTCCAGCATTTATTATTTCTCCGATAGTTTTTTTAGTTTTGTATATTTCATAGAAAGCGCTACAAATATCATCTACGTAATTAAGGTCTCTAGTAGGTAATAAGTTGCCTAAATTTAAATTTCCACTTTTGTTGGACAGACATTGATTTATTATAGACGGAATTATTGCTCTATTGGATTGTCTAGGTCCATAAGTATTAAATGGTCTAATAATCTTGATCGGTAAGTCATACGATCTAAAATAGCTTAAAGCTAATTGATCTGCTGCAACTTTTGAGGCTGCATAAGGAGACTGACTATTTACTTGATTTTTTTCACTAATAGGAATTTTTTTTGGAGTTCCGTAAACCTCGCTAGTTGAGGTTATGATTATATTATCAACATTATTATTTTTTGAGGCTTCAAGTAAATTATAAGTTCCTTCAATATTTGTTTTTACGTAAGCTAGGGGTGAAAAATACGAGTAAGGTATTCCTACTAATGCAGCTAAATGCATAACTCCTTTACATCCCTTCATGGCTTTATTCACTGAATCATAATCTCTTATGTCCCCCAATATAACTTCAAAATCTTTCTTACAGGGGCTATTATTTAACCATCCATGATCGTTATTTGAGTTATATCTGTCAAATGCTACGACTTTAAATCCTTTTAAAGTCATCATTTCAGTTAAATGAGAACCAATAAATCCAGCAGCACCTGTTACTAAAATTTTATCTTTCATAAAATTAATTACAATTAATTATATTTTCTTTTCCTATTTTTTTTTCAAAACTTTTTACTACATTATATATGGTTTGATGACCACTATTGTTTTTCTTATATTCGTTTAACAAAGAAGATATAAAATCAGATGCATGCTCTTGCCCTTCGTTTCCATTTGATAAATCTTTCATTCCATCAATCAAAGACCAGTCACCTATTTTAGATCTTTGAGGATCTTTTTTAAATTCGAGAATTCTTTTATCTAAATAATTAAGGTCTTGTACTATTAAATTTTTTTTAAATCTAAATATTTCTTTTTCCACACTTTCTAAATTTGCATAATCGCAAAAAATTCCTTTTTTTCCTTTAGTAACACATTCCATAAGCGCTGAAGGAAGATAAAGGTTTAAGCTTACGATAAAATGTGAAATTGATGCAAACAAAAATGGATGTTTTCCAAATGGATCCGACACTATATAACATGAATTATTTTTTTGGAGGTCCTGTAATTTTTTGAAAATATCTAAATTTTTTTTAAGGATTTTCTCTTTTTTAGTTTTTACAATTAAAAAAATATCTTCGTTTGTATTAGCAAGCTGGATTAGTTTATTATAAAAATTATCATAATATTCTTGTGAAACTAACTGATGATGATTTATAGATTTATTATCAGAATAGTTAGTATCTAAAATTAAAATTACAAACTTTTTTTTATTATAATCTATTTTATTCCTAATTAGGTTAATTTCTTTTTCATTTTCTTCAGTAAAAACTTTATTAGTATCTCCAGTGATTAGAATATGTCTTGATACATTATATGAGTCTTTTATAAATCTGTTTGCAATATCTTTCTGATTAGCAAAAATAATATCTGCTGATAAAGAACCCATAAAATCAAACACACCTTTTGAGATATAAGATCTGACTCTTCCAACTGTGCAGGCATTAAGTGCTTTTAGAGCTAAGTGCTTTTCTAATTTTCGTATTACTAGTTCCTCAGAATCTAAATGAATTTTGATTTGAAATTTTTTAAAAAAACAATACCAAAATTTAATTTTTTCAAGTAATTTAAGTGAAAGTTTTTTTGCATAAATTTCCTCTTCATTGTCTTGAATTTTATGAAGTGTAGTAGCAATATTGTCAAAGAATTCTTGTTTCTCCTCATAAAAAAAGTCTGACAAATCGAATGAATTTAATTCAAGTTTTTTTAATTTTTCTTTTAATTTTTTTTTCCCCTCGTACCTATGTTTATAAAAATTGCTCTCAAAATAAACAAGTACATCATCTTGATTAAATTTTTTATTATCATACCAATATAAATCAGATCTTTTGTTTAAATTTATCCCCTCTTTAAAACTCACTCCAACTTTAAAATTTTTATTCATTTGATTTTTTTTTGTTGCTCTGAACTTAGCGGTAAATCGATTGAGAGAGTTTCTTGACGTCACTAAAAACGTTAATAAATTTTTATATTCGTTTTTAAGGTCAATTTTTTCTGAAAATTTAATTTTTTTTTCTTCTAAAAATTTTTTTAAGTAAAACTTATTTTGACTATACTTTATATTTATAATCTTTTTTTGTTCAATTGCATTTAAATTTTGATTTTCTGAAAAAAAAATTTGATTAGCATAATTACGAGAGTCAATGTAAAAAAATAATTTATAATAATTATCTAGACTGTCCTTGCAAAATTCTTGAGCTAAAACTTTATATGCTTTAGTTCTTGCTAATCGACTAAAAGAATAATCACTAATTTCTTTTCCTTTTTTAAACCCTTGAAATGAAAGGACTAAGCCATTTTTGTCTCTTTTTTCTAAATACATCTATAATTTGAGAAACTCATTTAAAAGTTTAAGGCCTGGCTCAGCACTTTTTTCAGGGTGAAATTGAAATCCATAAATTAAATCCTTATTAATTATCGCTGGAATTTTATTACCTCCATAATCATATGAAGCAAATAAGTGCTTTTGATCTGAAGGTTGTGCCATAAAAGAGTGTATAAAATAAAATTCATCTTGCTCATCAATATTTTTTATAATTTCATCCTGTCTTGCTTCATGACCATGTTTTTCAACTGATCTCCAATTTATGTGAGGAATATTAAGTTTTTCACCACCAATGCTTTTATCTATTAATTTAATATTTTCACCATTAATAAGTCCCAGGCCTTCACACTTTTCAAATTCATAACTATTATCAAGTAAAAGCTGCATCCCTAAACAAATGCCTAATAATTTTGTTTTCTTAAAATTAATTGTCTTCATTACATCGTAAATTTTTTGTTTTTTCATAATATTCATCGTATATTTAAAGGCTCCATCTCCAGGTAAAATTATTTGTGAAGATTTAGAAATTTTTTCAATATCGTTTGTAAAAATTGGCTTATAATTAAGATACTCAATAGCACTTTTTAGGCTATAAAGGTTACCTATACCTAGATCTATGATTAGGACCTCTTTCATTAATTTAGATACTTTATTAAACTATTGCTAATTTTTTATTTTTTTCGAAACTTTTAATTTCTGACTCAACGAGTGTTGAAGGATAACCGTCTTTTATTTTATGTTTTTTTCTCCACTCTATTTCGTACTGATCGATTTTATCATATTGTCTATGAACCATCATTTCCCTTAAACCTATTAACTCAACACCATTAAAGTTTGTTGATATGGTAGCTGATACTCTGCTTGCGTCTCCTAAGTCTATGATATAGGCCTCTAAATCATCTGTTAGACCATACTTCTTTCCTAAACCAGCGTATTGATCTTCAATTTTTTTTCTAAAAACTGTAAACCATTCAGATCCTGGATAAGCAGTTGCAAAATGAGGTTTTACCATTACTCCCAAATCATCCCATCCTTGCATTTGCATTCTTAAAGAATCAAAATCCTCTGTAGGAAAACCAATTATCTGATTTGGAATAGGTCTTATTCCAGCCTCTAAAGTCCAAAAGAAACTTCTTATATTTGTCTTCCTTGTGGAACCTTTACCCATTAATTTTAGTATCCTATCGTCAAAATGCTCATAACCATAAACTAAATGTGCGCATCCAGCTTTAGCCATGGTCTTAAGCACTTCAGGTTCACACAATGTTGCGTGACTAGTTCCAGACCAATGCAATCCCTCCCATGATCCATCTCTTTTTTTCTTTGGTACTAAACCATATTCTTTCCAAAGTTTACAAATTTCTTTCATCCAAATTCTTTTTGAAAAAACATCCATAGTCATTAAATTCTCATCTAGAAAATATAGATAATTAGCATTGTATTTATCTTTGATGTACTTCGCTAATTTTACTACATATTCCGGGCTATTGTATCTTATAGTTCTGCTATAGTTTCCTGGATTATCAAATTCAACATTTATGACTTTACCGTTCTTATCTTTTTTATACCTCATGTCGCCGGCTATGCCTAAATGATAACAAAATCTACAGATTAAGGAACAACCAATACTTGCGTTAACATCTAAACGTCTAGTAGCACGCATACCCGCCTCGGAGTACATCATGGCACTATTTTTAAAATACACTTCTTCTAGTGGAAATAAATCATAAGCTGGATAAGGGAGAGAGTCTAAATCTTGTAGTAACTCTCTCTTTGGTGAAATTATAAATTCTTTACCTTTTCTAGATATTGTTCCGTTGATTTTATGCCAATCTTTTTTGTTTTGATCAATCATGGACATTGCTTCTGGAAAAGAAATGTATGACTCACCAATAAACCCGAAGTCAACCTCTGGAAGCCAAGTCATTACTTCTTTGGGTATAGAGGTTAAGACACCACCACCTAAAGAAATAGTCACGTTTGGTAAAATTGCTCTAATCAATTTTACTATTTTCTTAATCGAAGCATAAGCAGTAGTTATGCCCCCTAATCCAATTAAATCCCATTTATCTGATAATAAAACCTCTTTAATTTGTTCTTCGCTAGCTCTCCAAGCGTTGTGATCATAAACTTGAACCTCATGGCCTTGCTTCATAATTATAGCTGCAAGTTGTGCCATGCCCATTGGCACATGCTTAGGATCTTCCTCTTCTCTAACCATTGGATTTATAAATAATACTTTTGCCATTATAAGTTTTTATTACAGAACTTTTTAAGTGACGTCCACACTATTCTTTTATTGAATAGAATTCCAGCCTGAGTACAATTTATTGTTCTAGATTGTGTATTATTAATCATTTCAAAAAAATTTTTGCGATACCACAGGTATACATGGTCTGTATAAAAACTTTTTTTAATATAGGGATTAAGAATTTTCCTATAAAATTTTCTTAATTCAATTTTATTTTTCGCTACCTTTTCAATTGCATCGAAATACTGAGTGTTTGAAATAGGTGTATCTAAATAATAAGCATAATCCATACCTAATAAAACTATGTCTTTAAAGCCGAAAACTTGATCAGCTATCATCCATGCTGCTGAACCTACGTTTCCCCCCGTATTAATCAGGGGGAGTTTATTAATTCTAAATATTTTCTTAGATAAGCTATTTTTTTTTTTTGGATCATCTAAAAAAGGATTCCACCAAAAAAGTTTGCTTTTTGAGGCTAATAATCTTTTTACAACCAATTTTGAGGATGAAGTACAAATTGCAACTTTAATTTTTTGAGAATTTTTATCAAACAATTTTATCATTTCTCTGTTAGATTTCAGTTCATTTTGAAATTTGATTTCTAAGTCTTGCCGTCTAAAATAGTTATCTTTTTGAATAGTTTTTAAGTTTAAGGTTTTATCTCCAAACCATCTTGCTATTCTAGTAGGATGAGGATCTAGTGTAACTACTAGGTCAGGTACAATATTCTTATTTAACAAATAGTATAATGCACCATCGCACGCAATTATAAAAAAAAAAATTTCTATATTTTTTTAGGTATTTAGTTTGATCTATTTTTCTAAGACTTGGTCCTGACCCAACAACAACTCCAATTTTATCTGAGAATTTCCCCTTTAACTCCGCTATAGAGCTAGCATTTTTAGTATATTTTGTATTATACCTGATATTCTCCATAGTTTCAGATATGATACTTTTTAAAGTAACTTGATTAATTTTTTGATTAATTTTGTTTAAAAATTTCAACTAAGGAAACTTACTACTCTTTTAAATCCCAATTTATTTTCTTTTTGCTTACGTAAACCATTGAACCGCCGAGTCTCTTATTCGCCTCTTTTTCGAATTTGATTTCAAGCTCTTCTTCCTCAGTGAGTTTTTTTTTCTTAACTTGATTTTTTAATTTGTAATTTCCTTTTAATAAGCTCATGATTTTTTTAATTAAGTTATATTGATTTAAAATTTATATGCAAAATCTTTTAAATCGTCAATGTCTAAAGAGGCTTTTTTCCCCATAAGATAGCTAATTGTTTTTTTTGTGTAAAAACTTCCTTTAAAATTTTTTAATTTGCATATAAAAATTGCTCCATTTGGAATATAAAAGTAAGGTAATGTTTGTCTAAAACTTGCTTTATTTTTAAACACGAATTTTAAAAAATTATTTTTTTTTTGCATAATCCATCCAGTTTTTATCGGAGCTTCGGTGACAGATACTAGATTGTCAACTTTACTACTTAATTTATTAAAATAATAATTTAAAGCATTATCAATATGATGCTGATTTCTATTAGGAGAAGTTGCCTGTAAAAGCATTAAATATTTATAATTATGATTTCTATTTTCTTTGATCCATTTTAAGGTATGAAATATCACTGCTCCAATTTTAGCTTTATCCGATGAGAGTTTTTTTGGTCTTATAAATGGAGCATCTATTTTCATTTTTTTGGCTAAGTCAATTATCTTACTAGAGTCTGTAGAAACCAATACATGGCTTAAATATTTAGATTTTTTCGCTGCTTCTAAAGTCCATTTTACCAAAGGCTTACCTTTAAAAAATTTAATATTTTTATTTTTTACTCCTTTCGACCCACTTCTAGCTATAATTAATCCCAATATTTTTTTATTTTTCATTATTAAAGAAGCTGTTTGTTTTATTGTATTCAGTCCATTGACCGACATCAAACCACGAGTTTTGATTTATTGGAAAAATACCAATTTTTTTTTTTGATTTTTTCAACTTCTCAATTAATTCTTGAATATCAAAGTTTTTATTTTTTGGAATAAAATTAATTGTTGATTTTTTAAAAACGTATAGTCCAGTATTTATAAATAAATCGTAAGATGGTTTTTCTAAAAAATTCTTCAATGCGCCTTTATTATTTGTTTCACACACACCGTAAGGAATTTCAAAGTTTTTTATTGATGTTACAATAGTTAAATCATTGTTATTTTTTTCGTGAAAATCAAAAATCTCCTTAAAGTTATGATTGATGATAATATCACAATTAATACTAAAGAAGTTTTCTGTTAAATTATTTTTTAAAAGTTTTAGTGATCCAATAGTACCTAGTGGTACCTTTTCTTTAACAAAGTTCACTTTGATTTTTTTATCATTCCTGCTTTTAAAATAAGATTTAAGAATTTTGCTCTTAAAGTTTAAAGTTAGAAAAAATTTTTTGATTCCAAACATTTTAAAATTATCGATTATATGATCTATTATAGGTTTTCCTTTAATTGGAATTAATGGTTTAGGTAAAACTTCAGTAAATGGAAGCAATCTTTTACCCAAACCACCTGACATAATTACAACACTGCAATTTTTAATATTTTCAACAGGTTTTTTTTCTCCAAAAGTTGTTTTCCAAGAGACAAAGTATAGATATTTAAAAGATTTTGGATCTAAAACGGGAATCATAATATGATTTTGTTTTATAAGTATTTTTTTTACTTGTTTTTCATTAAATCTTCCCTCTAAAAGATAAATTGCTTTTTTTTTATATATTTTATTAATTCTACTTTTTAAGTTTACTCCTTTGATAATATTTCTTCTAATATCTCCATCTGTTAGTGTTCCGAGAAACTTATAAGATTTATTTACAACAATGAGGCTTCTTTCACCTGTTGACTCTAATCTTTTCATTGCTGAAAAGATTGATTGATTTGGTTGAATTGTAATATTTTTCATATGTTAAAAAATTTTTTGTTTAAATTACTCTTGTAATTAATATTTTCTAGAACTTTAATAATATTTTTACTAACATTTATCCTCTCATACGGATTTAAAAAGTTTAAACTTTTTTTTTTCATTTTTATTACTTTTTTAATTAAATTTGTAATTTTGTCTTTTTGAGGCTCACAATGAAAAACTGACTTAGCTCTTTCTCTACCTGTTTGTCTATCCCCAATATCGATTGAGGGTGTCTTTAAACTTGGTGCTTCGATAATTCCGCTTGAGGAATTGCCAATTATTAAGTCCATTTGGGGTATCATGGACAAATAATTTTTACTACCCATTGATTTGATAAAGAAAAAATTATCTAATTTTTTTACACTTTCTATTTTCTTATAAACAATGAAGTTTCCTTCATCAGGATTAGGCATAGACATGAAAATATTTGTATTTTTCATTAATTTCAAAGCTGAAAAAATATTATTCATATTTTTTTTTATTTTTTGAGTTTTTCTATCGGGGTGATAGCTAAACAAGATATTTTTTTTATTGAAATTAATTTTCAAATCTTTTTTAAGCTCACATCTGCTTAAAAGCTTTATTCTTCTTATATTTTCTACGCCCAAACTTCCAACATGAAAAATATTTTTTGGATTTTCACCTAATTGTAAGACTCTTTTTTTAGACTTCTGAGTTGAAACAAAATGAAAATTGGACATCTTAGTAATAGAGTGCCTAAATATTTCATCCATTGAGCCCTCAGTAACTTCACCGCCGTGTAAATGTGCTATTGGAACATTATTAAAAACTGCAGCTATAGCTACTGAAAAAATTTCATATCTATCTCCTAAAATTAAGATAGCATCTGGTTTGTGGGTCGCAAATAATTTTGAAAAACTTGATATAATTTTTGATGATTGTAAGTATGTTTTTTCAAATTTTCCATTAGACTTATTGACTTTAACTGTTTTAAATATTTTATTTTTATCTTTAATTATTTCATTTTTTGTATAACCAAATAACTTATTAAGATGTGATCCGGTAACGATTAAATGTAATTTAAGTTTTTTTGATTTTTTTAAATCATAAATCAAATTTCTCAATATTCCATACTCTGATCTATTACTGGTTATTAAAAAAATTTTTTTATATTTTTTCATATTTACTATAATTTCTTTTTGATTTTTTTCCTATAAATCTATCCCAAAAATAAGGGCTTTTTCCTCCTGCTGGTCTGATTAAAGTTAAATTTTTTTCACTGAAGACCTCACCCTTCTTAATTTTTTTTTTTGCTACAATTGATTTTCTAACTAAATTTTTGTTTTTTTCCTCACTTGTAGTCACAAACTTAGAGCTTGATCCTAAGATTTTTTCTATAGTTCGAATTGTTCTTACCATATTTTTAAATTCTATTGGATTAAGACTAGTTTTATGGTCTGGCCCTTCAAGCCGTTTACTTAAAGTAAGATGTTTTTCAATAACTTCCGCACCCAATGATACAGCTACCAAGCTAGTTAGGTCTGTTTCTGTATGATCAGAATAACCTACACTCACTTTAAATTTATTTTTAATATTTATCATAGCTTTGAGGTTTACATTGTTGAGTGGTGTTGGATAAGCAGTATTACAATGTAAAATTGTCAATTTTTCTTTTTTTAATCCGGTTTTCTTCAATATGTCCAAAGCTTTTTTAATTTCTTTCATTCGGGACATGCCTGTAGATATAATTGTCTTTCTATTTGCTTTTCCAACTTTTTTTAAAAGAGGAACATTGTTGATTTCACCAGAAGGTATCTTAAAAAAAGGTAAATTTAATTTCTTTATGTCTGAAAAATCATCGTGGTCAAATATTGACACAAAAAAATCAATCTTTAATTTTTTTGCCTCATTTTTAATTAAAATCAAATCACTAAATTTAATTTCATATTTTTTCAACATATCAAATTGATTATTAAATTTTTTTTCATTTTCTTTTTGATATTTTGCTTTTGGTGATTTTTTTGATACAATATTTTCAGTTTTATAGTATTGAAACTTTATTGCATCAGCTCCAGCATTCTTTGCTTTCCTAATAAGAATTTTTGCTTTTTTTACATCACCATTGTGATTTACACCTCCTTCAGCAATAATATAAATTCTATTTGTCAATATTTGATATCCTCGTTGAATAACCTTTATTTTTAAGAAATGTTTTTATTTGACTAATTTTTAAAATTTTTTTATGAAGTGCGGTTCCTAAAGCTATATTAATATTTTTTGAAATTTTTAATACATCTTCTATATTTTCTAAGGTTCCTGCTCCACCGCAAGCTACCAATGGAATATTTACATGCTCGCTTACCTCTTTAATCAATTCTAAATCGTAGCCCTTTAAAGTTCCATCTTGATCAATTGAAGTAACCAGTATTTCTCCTACTCCAAGACTAATACTTTTTTTAATCCAATTTATTACATCCATTTTAGTTCTTTCTCTTCCTTGAAGTGTATAAATCTCCCATTTTTTTTGGTTGTCTAATTTTTTTGCGTCTACTATTAATACAAGGCACTGACTGCCAAATCTTTTTGCAATCCCTTCAAGAATATCTGGATTATTAACTGCAGCTGAATTTATTGCAACTTTGTCAGCCCCAGCATTTAAAAATTTTTGTGCATCTTCAACAGACCGAATTCCTCCACCAACTGTAATAGGAACAAATGTTTTTTTTCCTACTTTCTTTACAAATTCTAAAAGATTATTTCTTCCATACAGACTTGCAACAGTATCAATATAAATTAATTCGTCTATACCTTGCTCATAATAGTTAATCGCAAATTGCTCTGGGTCTCCTAGAACTCTAAGTCCCTCAAATCTCACGCCTTTTATTAGATTTGGCCCCTTAATATCTAATCTACCTATCAATCTAATTTTATTCATTTTGAAAATCTAAAAAACAGTTTTTCTTAAATACCATTTACCATTTTCATGGTACCAAATATGTGCGGATCTGAAATTATCACAGAGATTATCAAAATATTTTCTGTCAAATTTTGGTTGTTCAAACATACTATATGCTTCGCTAAAATCTCTTTTATTCAATGAAAGATATTCAAATATTTCTTTCTGAAACCTCTCAGGATATTCACCATCAAATTTCTTTACTAAAGATACTCCCTCTTCTCTTTCAATATCTTTAGATCTTATTTCTTGAGCAGCGTCGTATGTAGCTCTTCCAATCCCAAATTTTATGTAAGTTGTGTAATAATGAAGATCATCAACTTTATCGTCTATGCTATTATATTTCGAATAAGTTCCAACAGTTCGTTCAGGTGCAGCCTCAAAATCGCAATTGTCTACTGAATAATAATAACAGCTTTGCGGATGCCACTTTAGATAATATCCTAAATATCTAAAATCTAGATTTGATATTTTATTAGGATCTCCTTTTTCAAGGGGTAAATAAGACTGTAGTTCACTCAATTTTACTCCATAGTTCTCTATCAATTCTTTTACTTTAACCCCTCCAAGAACAAAGTTTTCTATATCTAAATGTGACTCGTACAGGGCTGCACTTACCTTAGAATCATTATTTTGTACTTTGGGGTTTCCATACTCAGCTTCATTTTCACCATAAATTATAAGCTGAATATTAAACTTCTTGGCCATCTTAGCTGCTAAAGTTTTTTGTCCTAATATAAATGGTTGAAAAGGATGTAGCAGTTTTTCGAGGGATAATCTTGTTAACAATCTATGAGTCTTACCACATGGCGTCATTAAAATATTATCTGCAGTTGTATTTATCCATTTTGAAAAATTTCTCCATCCCCAATCAGTATAAATTGTCGGTGACCACGTGACTGTTATCGGATTCATCTTATATTTGTTCTTTAGTAAATGAGATGCGAAAATGCTATCTTTCCCTCCTGATCCAGGAATAACGCAATCGTATTCACCGTTATTTTTTCTGTACTTGTTACATAACTCTTGAAGTTCAAGTTCTCTCTCTTGCCAATTAATACTTTCTTTTTTTTGATGAAATTACATGCATCACAAATACCTTCTTCATCAAAGTGAATAGTTTTTTTTATCTCTGAGGGTTTGTTTGCAAACTCAATCGTTGAATTTGGTCTTTGATTTGAAACAACACATTTTTTGCAAAACTTAACTTCCCTAGGAAGACCAAATTTATTTTCGGGATTATTGATGGTTTTTTTATATTTGGCTAAATCTAATTTTTTTGGATATTTAATCATGTTGAGTAAATTTTGTCTTATTGTTTTCTATTGAGTTGATATTAAGTTGCTTGTGTTTTAAAGCTAAGTGTTCAAACTTTCCTTGATCTAATAATTTTCCTTGAGATAACAATATCACATTATCACAATTTTTAATGGTTGATAGTCGATGAGTAACAATTATAAGCGTATAGTCTCCCACAAGGTTTTCGATATCCTCTATCAATTTTTTTTCTGTTATGATATCCAGTGAGCTAGTTGCCTCATCTAAGACTAAAATTTTTGATTTTCTATAAAGAGCCCTGGCTATTCCTATCCTTTGTTTTTGACCGCCTGAAAGCTTGACTCCTCTATTTCCAACTATTGTGTCTAAGCCTTTAGGCAATGAAGTAATAAGTTCGTTAAGTTGAGAAAGATTAACAGAATCACTTAAAAGTTTATCACTAATTTCTTTTTCAGAGACTCCAAAAGCAATGTTTTTTCTAATAGTATCATCAAGTAAATAAATATCTTGGGGTATATACCCAATTTGTTTTTGCCACGCTAGATAATTATCTTTTATATTTTGATTGTTAATCATTACCTTACCCTCTGAGGGTTCAAGCAATCCAAGAATCACATCTATTAAAGTCGATTTTCCTGTTCCAGTAGGACCAATTATACCAACTGAACTACCAAATCTAATATCAAAATTTATATTACTTAAAACCTTTTTTTTTGTATTTGGATATTTAAAATTAATATTTTGTAATTCAATTTTTTCATCCTTTTCAAAATATTTTATATCAGTGTTGTTAATTTTCTTGTCAACTTTTTTATCATTATATTTTTCATATTCTTTAATTTCACTAGAAACCAAATTAAAAGAAACAATTGAGCGACGCATACTTGTGATAGAAGCTGTAAGAGAATTGAATGATGGAATCATTCTAATAATAGCTATTCCTATAAAACTTAATTTTGGCAACAAATTTTCAATAGGATTTTCAAAATTTAGTAATAATGTGGTTATCAATAAAATAATGCTGACAGCTAATATTTCCATTAATAAACGGGGAGACTTAACGACTATTTGAGAAAAAAAAGAAATATTTTCGGCTCCTTTTGTTTCATTATTGAACTCTTCAGTAAAAAACTTCTCTTTAGCAAGTATTTTAGTATCTTTGATCGCTCCAAAAACTTGATTCACTAGTTGTATTTGTCTAGCGCGATGAAAAAGTGATTTTTTTGTTAAATTGGTCATTTTATTTTTGACAAAAAAATAAAAAATTAATGAGACTAAACTTATTGATGCAAAAACTACTAAGCTTATGACCGGTTCTACTAAGAGTAAAAGTATGAAAATTACAAGAAGTACCAGAATTTCACGAGTTACTATCATCATACTATCAATATGTTTAGTACAAGATGCTACTTCTGCTTGAACATTTCGTGTAGTAATTGCTGGATTACGATTTAAGTGCAAAATATAAGGACTAATTAAATAAGCACTAAATAATCTTTTTGAATTCTGAATAGTTAATTTTTTTTGAAGGCTAGCTTGCAGACAAACAGTCAGAAAGATAAAAATATTTTTAAACACGAAGAATGTAAACAGAATAGTAGCAACTATCAAAACTTGGTCGAAGTGACTCTGTTGAACAATAAATGAAAAAAATCCATTATCTGGTAAGTAAGTTAAAATTTTGTCTGGGTTTAAAAGAAAACCTATAAATATGGGTATTGATCCCACACCTATCATTTCTAAAAAAGCTGAAATTAAGATTCCAATAAATAATAAAGTGAAAAGAAAAAATTCTTTTTTGCTTATTAAATTAGAGAGTTTTGAGTACATTGAGATTTATCTTAAATTTTGATTGTAAATTTTTTTACAATTTCTTTCAATAATGTTTTTTGTCGATGTGATTTTGAAGTTAAAATTTTTTCTTATCTTTTGATTAGATATCGTAAAGGAGTTTTTCTTTTTTTTAACAAAAAATATTTTTGATTTTGATTTTAAAATTTTTTTTATCAAATTTACGACTTGTATAAATTTTAACGGTTCAGAAGCTGAAAAATTATAAGCGTCACTTTTTACAAATTTTTTATTTATTACAAAATTAATAAATCTAGCTAATTCTGTAGGGTCAGCAATATTATTGAATTTATCATTATAATTATAAATATGTACGTCTTCATTTTTGATCATCTTTTTAACAATATTTGTGATGAGCGGACCATTCCTAGTTATATTTTGAGAGAAGATCCCTGGTATTCTTAAGCTTATTGTTCTAAATTTATTGGAAGTATTAGAAAATAATTTTTCTGATAAAAATTTTGATTTACCATATAAAGTTGGCCTACATTTTTTTTGACCCTCTAAAACATTTTTGTTTTTAATATTTCCATAAACATCCATTGATGATAAGAAAATTATTTTTTTTATATTTTTTTTATTTGCAAAATTTATTAAATTTTTTGTCATCTGAACATTTTTTTTAAAAATGATATTCATTTTTTTACCAGTTTTTGAAAGCGGATTTTTGGCGGCGCAGTGAATTAAAATATCAATTTTATAAGAACAAATTAATGGTTTTGTTAGATCATGTTTGATAATTTTAAGTTTATTTTTTTTTTTTTGTTTTATATTTGAGTTACTTAAAAGACAAATTTCAAGTTTTTTATTTTGAATAAGTAAATTAGATAATTCTTTGCCGACTACACCGCTAGCACCAGTTATCATAAGATTCATACTATTTTACTGTTTTTAAACAACTTGGAAGGATTTGTTTAATTTGCCAAATGTCTTCAATTTTTTTAGCTTCTTTTCGGTTACTAATTTTTAAACCCTCAACTGAAAAATGTATCTCTTTTTTTAAACTTAAAATTTTTTTGTAAATTTTTAATCTTATTTTTTTTTCCTCTGGAAGTTGAAATAAGCTATATGCTACTATTCCATCAATATCTTTTGATTTTAGCTCAACCAAAATTTTCTCCAGCATTAAATGTGATTTCTCCATCCCATATTCTGTAGCGCTTAATAGATAAAAGAGTCTTTTTTTTTTACAATAATCCCTGATAACTATATTTTGTACGTGTTGAGGTGCTCTTTCTCCCATAAAAGGTCTGCAAAATATGTATCCTCTTACTTTTTTTAATTTCATTTAGGAAATTTGTATGAAACGCCTTTTCTAGATGCAGCCTTTAAAGTAATCGGTTCATAAAACTCACCAATTTTTTTATCCGCATAAGGAGTAAATATACTTTTAAATCTGCAATTCATAGACCACCTTGTTTCATTTTCTTTATTTATCCTATTGCCGTGAGGTAAAGATTGATCAAAAATAACAACTTGCCCATATTTTACATCAAGCCAAATTAAATCTTTTTTAACTCTTTCAAACACGTCTTCACTTGTTTTTATTTTTTTATTTAGGAATAGATCTTTTAATTTTTTACTTTTATTTGGTGGTAATAGATACATTGATTTTGTTTTGAAGCAATCAACTAAAGGTAACCATATAACTGTCTCAAAAGGTGAAACACCTGACCACGTATCTGCATGAATCGGAAGAAGAGAACTATCATCATTAGGCAGCTGAATACTTAAGTTTACTCTTAATTGCATTGCAATTTCATTACCAACAATTACATCAACTAGTGATTTTGAAATTTTGTAAAAGTTTTCTCTAAACTTATTATTTGAGTTAATTTCATCAAAAACATTCAATCTAAACTTATTTAGATCAGAAATTTTTATATATTTATGTATATTGTCTAAAATTTTTCCTGTTTTTTCTTTTTTTGATTTTGGTAAATTTTTTAAAACTATCTTGAAAAAAAAATCTCTTATCCAGTTCAATGAATCAAGATTTTCGATATTGTGAATTACATATCCATTTTTCAGATAATTGTTAGTAATTTTTTTTTCTTTGTCAGTTAAAAACATCTTAAATTTCGATTATTTAATTAAATTTTTTTATATTTTCATTATAATATTTTTTAGCTTTAAAATAACATTTTTTTACATCAATATCAGACTTAGCAAATTCTCTTCTTTTTAAGTATTGTCTATTCAACATTTCACTTAATATTATACAGCACCACTTGATTCTATGTATACCAATCACAGCTTTAAACCTTTTATCTATATAATTTTGATTGCTAAACAATTTTAAAATTTTTTTATAAAAAAAATTAATTTGCTTTTTATTCAATCTATAATCAGGTTGACAAATATAATCGCAGATTAATTTAACTGGGTCGTCCAAGCCTGCATATTCAAAATCGAAAAAATAAAGTTTGTTATTTTTTTTAATAATATTATGAAATCCAAAATCTGACGGTGAAAGTATTAATTCACTGGGTTTCAATTTTCTCGAAATTTCTTCTTTTGAAAACAATTCATAAATATTTACTACTTTTTTTTTTAATGACTTTTTTAAATCATTTCTCACGAAAAATTTTGCTTTTTTGTATAAGCCATGATTTTTTGAAAATCGTGATAACATTAATATTCTTTTTTCTGCTGTGTTAATATGATCTTTCAGCGATAGACAGGCCTCGGTGGCTTTTTTGTTATATAAATTTTTTTTCTTTGGAAAATTCAAATTAATTTTTCTTATAAAATTTATACATTGCTGGATATCTTTTTTTCTAATTTTTTTTACTTTTTTACCATCAATATAATTAAATATATTTTCTTGACTTACAGGATTAGAAGATAAGATTGATGGTAAATTTTTAATTTTTTTATTTTTTAAAAAATTTATAAAGTTGGTCTCACTTTCATATCTAGAGTATTTAATTCCATTTTTTTTATTTTTTAGATATTTTTTGTATACACATAATTTATTTTTATAAAGAATTTTACCGACCAAGTTGTTTTTTCCAGACTGTATAATTTCTAATCTCATTATATTTAGTTGCTTAAATCTTTTTTGATTAATTTTTTAATTGACAGTACTTTAAACGTATTATTTTTATACTGAATTTTTTTTATATTATTTGGCAACATATCGATTATAATTTTAAGATCGTCAATAAAATGTGTAATTTTCAGTTTTTTTATTCTTAGAATTTTTTTTTTAATCGAAGGCTCAAAGTAATACTTACATTTACCAATTTTATTTTTTTTGTTAAAAATATTTTTATTTAACCATTTTCGAGAAACTTTGTGCAAATTTATCTTTTTTCCACTATATGGAAACTTTGTTTTATGGCTTATTACGTAAAATTTAATCTTACTTTTTTTTAAAAATCTAAAAATTGAAATAAACTTTCTATTTGGTTTGGCTTTTTCAATCTCTTGACTATAGACAGCACTTTGAAGTTTTTTCCATTCTGCAATTTTTTTATTTTTAATTAAATTTTTTTTAATAGTTTCTTTGTTTCTTTTAAAATTTTTTCCAATAAGTTGGTCCTTTAAAGCTAGTTTATAGAAAATATTATCATAATTTATGAGGGTATTATCAAAATCAAAACCAAAGATCATTTTTTTTGGATAATTTTTTTTATCTTTTTAAAAATTTTTTTTGAACTTAATCCAACTTGGTCTCTTGCTAATATCTGATTACCAGTGGAATGCACAAATTTATTTTCTATTCCTATTAAATAAACTTTGCCGGCGTCATAACCATTCTTATTAGCCCATTCAATAATTGAACTACCTGCACCTCCATTAGTAAAGTGCTCTTCAACGATAAATATTTTTTTAAATTTTTTAAAAACAGATTTTAAAACTTTATTATCTAAAGGCTTAATATATCTTAAATCAATTACAGAATTTTCTATTTTTGAGTCTTTTAATTTTTTACTTGCGTCAATTGCCTCAATTAAAATATTTCCAACACTTATAATTAAATTAGTTTTTCCGTTAATTATGATGTTAGATTTTCCAATTTTTTTTCTGTTATTAATGATTGGCTCATTTTTTTTTCCAATTCTTAAATAAACAGGTCCTTTTATTTTTATGGCATCTGTTAAAAGTTTTTTAACTTCATTAGGGTCAGAAGGACATAAGATGTTCAAATTTGGAATTGATCTTAACAATGCAATATCTTCTAAAGAATGATGAGTAGAACCTAGAGAAGAGTATGATAGACCAGCTCCAGTACCAACAATTATAACTGGAAGATTTGGATAACATATATCTAGTTTGATTTGTTCAAGGCATCTTATTGTATTAAATGTTGCTATTGTGTAAGTTATAGGCCTTAGTCCAGTATATGCTAATCCAGAAGCAACTCCAGTCATAGAGGCTTCTGCTATTCCACAATTATAAAATCTTTTTGGAAAATTTTTTCTAAATTTATCAAACAGCCTATTACCTATATCACCCGATAATAAAACTATTTTTTTATTTTTTCTTGCAATATTATTTAATTCGCTCGCAAAAGCATTTCTCATTTATAATCCTAATTCTTTCTTTGCTTTTTTTACCTCTTCAACATTAGGTATTCTGTAATGCCAGTTATTATCGTCTTCCATAAATGATACTCCTTTTCCTTTCACTGTGTTTGCTATTAACACCGTCGGTTTAGAAAATTTTTTTTTAAGATTGTTATATAGTTGTTTATGATTATGACCGTTGACTATTCTTACATTCCATCCAAAGCTTTTCCATTTCTCTGCGAAGGGACTTAAATTTAAAATGGATCTTGTTTTTCCTATGCCTTGCCATCCATTGAAATCTACAATTGCAATTAGATTATTTAAATTTTTTGAACTTGCAAATAAAGCTGACTCCCAAACTGTACCTTCGTTACACTCTCCATCTCCTAATAAAACGAAGGTTCTAAATTTCATATTTAAAATTTTTGCAGATAAAGCCATTCCACAAGCTATCGGTAATCCATGCCCTAAAGATCCTGTTGGAGCTTCAATCCCCTTAAGTTTAGGATTTGGATGCTCTTCCAAAAGTGAACCTTTATTTGCGTAAGTATTTAATTTATTTTTACTAAAAAAACCTTTGTGAGCTAAAGTTGCATATAAAGCTCCAGCCGCGTGCCCTTTACTTAATATAAATCGATCTCTTGAATTCATTTTCTTTCTGGGATTAATCTTTAAAATTCTTTCGTATAGAATTGTTAAAATATCAATGCATGATAAAGATGAAGCTAAATGAGCAGCTTTTGATTTATGAGACATTTGTACAGCTGTGTATCTTAATTTTGCAGCTAATTTAATTGTTTTCATTAGTTTTTATCGTTATTCAAAAAAAATAAATTCATAATCTCCTGAATAATTAAACTCGTCAAAAATATATTTCCACTCGTCAACATCAAAAAATGACTCGCACACAGTTGCCCAACATTGCAAATTAAAAAGTTCCTCTTCATTTCTATAACTTTCAACAACAATATAAGCCTGTTTTGCAACTCTATTAATTTCTAAGATGGATTTTTTAAGATCAAAAAATCTTAAATTATGAAGAACATTTAAAGAAATAACTAAATCAATTTCTTTGTCTTTATATTTATATTTATCCTGGGCTTTTTGAAAGTAAACATGTGGCTTTGTGATTTCAGTGTTATGTTCTAGAGCATAATTTGAAATATCAAAACCCATAATTTCTAGTCCAGGCTCTAGAAGTTTCATTTCATGAAGTAAAAAGGCTTTACCACAACCTATGTCCAATACCTTAGATCCAGACTTCAATTGATAATCTTGAATTAATTGTTTTGCCATTTCTTTCCAATGACCCGGAATATATTTATACCCGCCATATCCAGTTCTTCTATTTCCGTCCCAGTAATGAAAATCATATTTTTTAGCAATTTTTACACATTTAGCTTTATCGTTCATCATTCTGTCTAGGTAGTCTCTTTTTGATGATTTATGCAAAGGTGTTATATAATTTTTTAACTTTTTCATTTTTGAAAAACTTCTGAAATTAATTTATGAGTTTAAATTTCTTTGTTAATTAAAGCTCTTTTGGTTTTAAATATCCACATCTATTGCATCCATTGAGGGTGCCCTTGGCTCTAACTAAATCTCTAAACTTTTGTGACTCCTTTGAAAATATAATTTCTGATAATTTTGAAGTCTTTACATTTCCTAAGGGCACCGCCATGCAAGGGAACAGATTTCCATCTACATTTATATATACACAACCCCATGGAGCATAACATGTTGAAAAATGCTTTGGCTCATGCTTTTTATTATTTAAATATAATAGATCCTCTTTTTTGAAACTTTTATTGTCTCCAAAGTCAAGCAAACTAGGGTGAAGATAAGATTTGTATCCATGTTTGTAGTCATACTCTTTTATTAAATTTAGTTGCTCTATAAGTAGATCAAATTCTTTATATTGATAGGCTTCATACTCTTTATCAATCGCTTCAAAATCAAACATTAAATCAGAGTGTTGAATTTCAGCGCCTTTTAACATTTGTAAACTATGAGTATCTGCTTTTAATTTTTCCATTACTAGTTTATGAATTGAGAAAAGATCTTTGATGTTCTCCTCTAAAATTACAGTTTTGATATCTAAAGCTGTTTTGTCCTCCTCTTTATCTCTTAATTTAATAAACTGGTTTAGTTGGTTTACTAAAAAATCCCATTGATGATTTTTAAAATCTCTATTCACATTTCCAATTGTATCAATTGAAACTGCTAACACTTTAAAATTTTTTTCTTTAACTAAAAGGTCAATTTTCTGATCATTAAGAAGTAAACCATTAGTAATCATATTTGTTTCATTAAATATATTTGCTTTTTTAAAAATAGTTTCAAAACCGTTTTTATTATACTCAAATAAAGTTGGTTCCCCTCCGGTTAATGTAATTCTAGAATTTTTTGGTATTTGATCAATGACATTTACCCATTCATTAGCGCTCATAAAGCTAGATTTTTTCTTTCTTTCTTGAACACAAAAAGTACATTTTAAATTGCAAAGATTTGTTAATACAAGAACATATCGTCTTGGCATTAAATTATCTTTGGTAAATGCTAACTTGGCATAATCTGCTTGACGTTTATAATATGCATTGGCTTCTGATGAATTTTTCATAAGATTATTTTATTATTATAAATTTAACTCCTTCATCCACTTAACAGTATAACATTTGTTAGATTCTATAAAACCTTTTTTTTCATAACAATTTTTTATTTCATTTATAGCATCTTTCACAGAGAACTTTTTTTTAAAGCCTGTTGCAATAAGTTTATCGGAGTTTTGTCTATATGACCTTGGATCGTTATTATTTTTTATCTCTATTTTAGAAGGTATAATTGATGACACTAATTTTGCAATTTCTATTATTTTTAAATTTTCAAATCCTGCATTATAAAAACCTGATGGTATTTTTGGGTTCAAAATAAAGTGTTTATAAACATTCGTGAGATCTTGAATGTGAATATTTGGTCTTACCTGTTGTCCGCCAAATACAGTCATGGACTTGTATTTAAGCGCTTGAAAAGTAAGCATGTTAACACTCACATCCAATCTCATTCTCGGAGAAAATCCACAAACTGTAGCAGGTCTTATACAATGCACCTTTATATCATTTTCATAGC
>MDSV01066399.1_pt1 | contig 23185 bp, 22 predicted proteins | sample 810851 | NCBI WGS metagenome assembly MDSV01 (sample SAMN05326640, study PRJNA326480) | marine metagenome | isolation source: seawater | place: Atlantic Ocean: North East | collected 2012 | reverse complement strand
TTTCTCCTTTTTTTAAAAATATTTTTTTTTTTTTAAAAAAAAAATTTTTTAACAAAAACTTCCAATATGGGAGCTTAGTGATATGAGATTTTTCAACAACTTCTAATGGGCCACTTAATTCATTTATATCTGTCGTGGCAATGTTGATAATAATCATTCTTGGATCCCAATTTCCGTCTGTATGAAAGAATTGGTATTTACTATTTGGAAAATTCAAATTTCCACCAAAAATCAACTCATAACCTGAAATATTATCTTGTGCCAAAAATTTTAAATATTCTCCAAAATTATTTTTATATAATAAATCAACAATTTTTTGAGAATGTTTTTTAGAAATAAAATTCAAGTTTCCAGAATTAAAACCTCCAAGTTTTTTCATTTCTTCAAAATTATTTTTAAAATAATTTTCTAGATCTAATTTTAATTCATTTGCGATATGAAAAAAATCATCATTATTACAAAATAAGTTATTAATTAAATAACCGTTTTTTTTAAAAGCTTCTAAATCAAATTGGCTATTTTTTAACATTTATAAAATCCTCAATTTTTTCAACTCTATTAAGCCACGTTTTTTCTCTTACAATTTTTTTTGCATTTTTTGATAAATAATTAAACTTGGACGAGTTTATAAAAAATAATTTTAATTTGTTTCTCCATTCCTTAAGGGAATTATTTTTAATTATCACAGAATTTTTGTTATTTAAAATATGATTATACACTTGCATTTCAGATGCAAATAATACTCCAGGGGAAGCTAAATACTCATATAACTTTAAAGGTGACATGAATCTTCCAACTTCAATATTTTTTGCTCTGACAAAAACTTTCTTGGAATAAGGCATTAAATAAACATTATATAAACTTAATATTTTCGGTATTTGTTTGTAACTTACGTATCCCTTATAAATTATATTATTAAATTTTTTAAGTTCTTTTCTTGAAATAATTGAATTTGTAAAATCTCCATAGATATGGAAATTTATATTAGGTAAATTTTTTGAAATCTCTATAATAGTCTCCAAACCTTTTCCTCTTGAAAATGAACCTGCGTAGACACAGGTTTTTTTTATTTTTTTTAATTTCTTCAATTTTTCATAGTTTTCAAAATCAACTGCATCCTCTAGGACAATTATATTTACTTTTAATTTAAATAATTTTTTTAGGTTATCTGAAATAAATACAAATTTTATTTTATTAAGAAGTTGAAAAAATTTAAAAAATTTGAATAAAAATAAGGTGAAACTTTTAAGAGGATGGTGAATTTCAATAATTACTTTATCAAAAAATAAACTTAAAATTAGACCTGTAATTATACTTCTTGAATAAATTACTTTGTTTAAATTTTTTTTTTTCAGAGTTGAATAAATTTTAAGACAATATTTTAATCTGTTAACAAAGTTATTTTTTTTAAATCCAAAAGATTTTATCTTAAATTTATTAGAACAATTATATGAAGAGTGCATTGAGCCTTTTTTACAATCCAATGCAAATAAAGTGACATTATATCCTTTTTTTGAAAATGCATCACACATTTTCATTACTTGAATTGCATAAGCTGATCTTGATGGCAAAATAATTTCTGAAATATAAATTAATTGCTTCACTATATTTTTTTACAACTACAATGAATACCACAATAATAATTTTTAAAGTCTTTAGAAAAAAAATTTATTATTTTATCTAAGACCAATAAAAGAGTTAAAAAAATAACTCTCAGTAAATTAAATTTTAAATATTTTAATAAAATTTCTGAGATTACTTTAATTGGACCAGTGCCAATTAGAAATGTATCTACCTCAAACCCTTCTTCTTCTAGTATTTTTGTAATATAAAAATGTGTTGGTCTAAAAATATCTTTATGATCCTCGTGATACCTGAACATGAATGGGACAAACAGTTCAATTTTACCATTTTTTTTTAAAATTCTTGAGGACTCTTTGATTAATTGTTTGTAATTTTCTATATGCTCAATTACGTTAAATAAAATTACTGTATCAAAAGTACTATCATTAAGATTAAGCTCTTTTTCTAAATCTAACTTGAAATGCTTATTAGATTTTGGTTCATTCTTGTCAGCATAAAAAATTTCTGCATTCTTTAACTTTAAAAAATCATAGTAAGAACTATGATTTCCTGATCCTATGTCTATTACTTTTCCCTCGATACTGATATTTTTTAAGAAATAATTATGAAATAACCTCAAAGGAGATTTGTTTTTAAAAATTTGATTAAATAAATGATATAAACCTTTAAAAGTTAATGGATAATCTACAATACTTACCTTCATCATTTCAAACTATAAACCTTATAATTTTTTGTTTCGTTGCTTAAGTCAATTTTCAAATTTTTAATTGTTTGTATTAAAAACATAAATGCAAAAAAAATTAGCGAAGATACTCCAAATAAAGAGGTGACCATTGGTAATGGAGTTTCAATAAAAGACACACTGTTAATTAGTTTAAGTTTAATCATATAAATCAAGCTTATTGTGCTTAAGAGTAATGAAAAAAAACCTAAGTATCCAATGATATAAAAATTGCTATATGAACGATGAAAAAGATAAATATAAATTAAGTCAATCATTACTTTAAATATTCTTGACAAGCCATAATTAGATTTTCCGTATTTTCTATACCTGTGGTTTGTTTCTATTTGAATTAATTTTATTTTTTCGTTAGCAATTCGTGCTGCAAGGAGCCTGTGAAAGTCTCCCCATAAAATTTCATTTTTTAAAAGATTTTTCTTTATAATCTTTAAGGAACAACCATGATCCTTTATTTTTGATTTGGATATTAATCTAACAATAAAATTAGCTGCTAAACTTGGAATAGTTTTTAGAAGAAAGTTATCTTTTCTTTTTTTTCTATAGCCATGAACTAAGTCTGCGCCCTCTTCAAATTTATTAATCATTATATTAATATCTGATGGATCATTCTGACCATCACCGTCTAAGAAGATTAAATTATCATATTTTGACTCTTCTATGCCATTAAAAATTGAAATAGATTGAGACATATTTCTATTATTATTAATAATTTTAATTTCAAAAGATTTATTTTTAAAACTTAAAATTTTTTCCAGAGTGTTATCTTGAGAGCCATCATTTACATAAATTAGTTCAAATTTTCTTTCATCATTTAATAAATTTTCTAAAACGTTACAGATTTCAGAATGTAAATTTTCAATAGAGGCTTCTTCATTAAAAAGCGGTATAATAATTGAATAATTCATTAAAAATTTTTTTTAATATATAATAAGATCTTATATTAATATATTTTAATAATAAACACTATGAAAGAAATAATTAAAAAAATTATTTTATTTTTTTTATCATTTAAAGTCTTATTGGTTTTAAATAAAATTAATTTAAATAAAAAAAATTTATTTTTAGATCTAGGAACAAATAAAGGTCAAGGATTTAATTATTTTAAAAAATTTTTCAAACTGAATAAATTTGATTATTTGCTTGTAGAGCCCAATCCATATTTAGAAGAAACTATCAAAGAACTAATAAGAAAAAACAATATTAAAGGTAATATTAATTATATCAATAAAGCAGCATATATTAAAAATTCTAAAATAAAATTATATGGAACTGTCGAAGATTACAGGGGGAAGTTGTCAGATGGAGCAAGTATAATAAGTGAACACAATTCAAATATTTACAATTCTGATTATGAAAATGCCTTATGGGTTGAAACATTTGATGTTATTCAAAAAATCAAAGATTTAAAAGATTATGATAATATAATTATCAAAATGGATGTGGAGGGATCTGAATACGATATATTGGAAAAATTGATTTATCACAAAAATGAAATTCATAATATTAGGCATATTTTTATTGAATTTCACTCAAGATTTATGAGTAGTATAAATAAAAGTAAATACAAATTAAGAGAAAAAAAAATTAAAGAACAGTTAATTAAACTTAACCTAAATTTTACAATTTGGATTTAGTCATTATTAAATCATTGTAATTAATTATTTTAATATATTGTTAAAAAATTATGATAAAAAAAACTGACTCATATAAAAACTTTGGAAAACAATTTAAACTTTATAATAATTTTAAAGGTAATTTCGGTAAAAAAAAAACAATAGAATATTATATTAATCCCTTTAATTTAAAAAAAATTAAAAACAAAACTGTATTAGATATAGGTGCAGGTGCAGGAAGAATAACTAAGAACCTTTTAAAATTTAAACCCAAAAAAATTTATAGCCTAGAACCTTCAGAGGCAATAGATGTAGCAAAAAAAAATGTCAAAAATAAAAATGTAATTTTTTTAAATTATAAAGGTGAAAAATTAAATTATAAAAATAAATTTGATTATATTTTTTCTATAGGTGTTTTACATCATACTCCTAATATAAATACTATTTTAAAAAAAGCCTTAAATTCACTTAAATCAAATGGTGAGCTTATTTTTTGGCTGTATGGTTATGAAAATATTAAAAGTTATGTTTTAATGATAAATCTATTAAGAAAAGTAACACCATATATTCCTGATAGACTTCTTATTTTTTTAAGTATTATATTAAATTTTACAAGTTACTTATATTTTATTTTATGTTTGTTTTTTAATATGCCTTTAAAAAATTACTTTATAAAGTTGTTTAGTAAATTTTCTTTTTCTAAAAGAAGCCTGATTATTTTTGATCAACTAAATCCTATTTACGCAAAATATTATTCTTATAAAGACATCATAAAAATTACTCAAAACTTAAAAATTAAAAATTTTAAAATAATTAATAAAGATAACTACTCATGGACAGTAATAATTAAAAAGTAATATCATGTGTGCAATATTTGGGATATTTGGAGAATACAATCAAAGCATTGTTCATAAAATGTCTAAATGTCAGTTGAGTAGAGGCCCAGATAAAACAAGCTTTTATTTTAACAAAAAGAAAAAAGTAAGCTTTGGAATGAATAGGCTTGCAGTCATAGATAAAAAAAATGGTAAACAACCCATGTTATCTCATGATAAAAAAATTTTAACAATTTTTAATGGAACTATCTACAATTTTAAAGAAATAAAAAAATTTCTTATCAACAAGTCAATAGAATTTAATACAAATTCTGACACTGAATTATTATCTAATTCATACGCATATTGGGGCGAAAAATGTTTTAATTATTTTGATGGTATGTGGGCAGCTGCTTTTTATAATATTGAAAAAAATACCTTAAGTTTATCTAGAGACTATCTTGGGCAAAAGCCTCTTTATTACCTTAAAAATAAAAAAATAATAACTTTTTCAAGTCAAATAGAGGGAATTTTTCAATATAAAAAAAACTTAAAATTATCAAAAAAAAATCTGGACTTGTATTATAGATTTTCACATTTGCCAGCACCTTACACTATATATAAAGATATTTATAAAGTTGAAACTGGACAAACAATTAATATTGGGGAAAAAATAAAAAAGAAAATTTATTGGGATTTATCTAATGGTCCCGACCATAATATTTTTTTTAAAAAAATATCAAAAAATAATATTAAAAAAAAATTTGACAAAAATCTTAAAAATTATTTGATCTCTGATAAAAATCCAATAATAGCACTAAGTAGTGGTAAAGATTCTCAAATAATAAATAACTCTGTAAAAAAACTCAAAACTGTTTCCTCTTTAACAATTGGTTTTAAAAATCCCAGCTTCGATGAAAGTAAATTTATAACAAAGCAAAAAAACAAATCTAGTATTAAAATTTTAGATGAAAAAAAGACATTAAAGATATTTAAACAAATTATAAAAAAATTAGTACTATTTAATGGAGATGGTTCTATTGTACCTACATATTATCTATTTAATGAAATTAAAAAAAAAACCAATGTTTCTTTATCAGGAGATGGAGGTGACGAAATATTCTTTGGGTACATGACATTTAAAGCTTTTTACTTATTAAATATAATAAAAAAAATAATTCCTAGTTTTTTTCTTAATTTTGTTAAAAAAAGTTTCAATTTTAAAAATTTTTCTAATACTTATTTAAGTAATAAAAAAAAAATAAGTTTATTCTTAAAACATTTGGATAAAGATTTATATATGTCAAATTCATATTGGCTAAATGATTTTGAAAAAGATGAAATTAATTTAATTACAGGAAATAAAACCGAGCATGAAATTATTAAAAAAATAAAAAAAATTTATTACGATAATAAACCTTTAAGATTTGCACAGCTTTATTATTTTAAATACTATCTTCCAATGGTTTTGGAAAAAGTAGACTGCGCAAGTATGTTAAATAGTGTTGAAAGTAGAGCGCCCTTATTAACTAAAGACTTGATAAACTTTTCTTTATGTTATGACGAAAATAAAAATTTTAATTTATTTGAAGAAAAAAAATTAATGAAAAATATTTTTAATGATAGATTGAATAAAAAATTTAAAAATATAAAAAAACATGGATTTTCTTTCCCAAAAAGTCTTGTTTTGAAGAATGAAAAATTTATAAAAAAATTAATTAATCCAATTTTTTTAACTAATAAAAATTTTTTTAAAAAAAAATATAAAGAATATTTAAAATATAGTCTTTATGAAAATTATATTTGGAATGAGGTTATTTTAAATATATCACGACAAAATTTAGAAAAAAAATGAAGAGAAAATTTTTAAATATTTATAAAAAAAATATATCTTTTTTAATTTGTGTTGCTTTAATATTTTTATTTTTTTTTTATTATTTAAATAATTTAAATTATGGTCTTCCATATTTTTATAATGCTGATGAAATTGCACACCTTAAAAGTGTTTTATACTTTTATGGTTTTTTTTCTCAGGCCAATCAAAATATAGTTGAACCAATTTATTCTCCATTTATTAATTTTCTTTTATCGGGAACAATAATTTTTTTTTATAATTTAATTTTTTTAAAACAAACATTCTCAAATTTAGAGGGATTTTTTTTTTTAAATCCTGATAAGCTTATATATTTCTTAAGATTAAGCAGTTTAATCATAAGTTGCTTATCTTTATTTGTTGTATATTTAATTTGCAAAAAATTAAAACTTAGTAGTTTAAGTTTTTCTTTTATATTAATTTCAATTTTTTTCTCACCTTTTATTTTAGATACATCTTTAACTGCTGGTAAAAATTCTATTTTGACATTTATGTTTATTGCACAGTTTTATTTTTTTATAAAATATATACTGAAAATTGAAAATTTTAATTTAAATGCTTATTTTGTTTTTTCATTTTTATCATGCATTGCATGGGGGGTAAATTACTGGTGCGCCACACCCTCATTATACGCTATGTTGATTTTGCACCTATATAAATATAAGTGGAAAAAATTAAATTATTTTTTTCTTTTTTTATTTTTATTTATAGCCTTTGGAATTGTACCAAATGCGATACTAACACTTGACAACCCTCTTAATCACTTATTTGCAGATACAATAATAAATAGCAAATCTTATTATGATAACCCTGGAAGATTACATGTATTTTATCATGATATCAAAAGCACTTTCAATATATTTATAACTTATGAAAAGTTTCTTTTGTTATCATTGTTTATAACATTGTTGTTTCTCAAAAATTTAAAGGGTGTATATAAGACTATTTATTTGTCTGCTTTTTTTTTATCTGTTGAACCTGCTATTCTGTTTGCTTTTGCAGATTACTCCTATCCCCAACTAAGATATTTTGGACCATCTATAATCTTCATGCATATATGCATATTTTATTTAGTAGATGTTTTTATAAAAAAATATAAGAAAATTAATTATAATACTGTTTTAATTTTACCATTCACAATTTTTATTTTAATAATATTTACAATTTTTGATAAAATTAAAATTAATAAAAATTATTTAAATCTAATTAATAAAAAATATAATCAATATAAAGCATTTGAGGATTTAAGAAGTAGAACTTTAATAATTACTCCTGCAATATATAGAGAAAATATAGAAAATTTAGATTTGTATAAATCATTATTAAATTTAAAAATCACCTCTCTAAATCCTGGAGCGGATAACAAGAACTCATTAAAACAAATTGAGCATAAAAAAAATAGAATCCTTAATTTAAAAAAATTTAACCTTTTGCCAAACGCTAATCAATATATATTTTTTGGTGGTGAATTTTTAATTAATGATAATCATAAATTTGTTGAATTTATTAGCAAGGACTATGATTTTATTTTAATTCACGAAGGATATAACGAAATCAATAATCTTTTAAGTGAAAATCATATTCTTATTAAAAAATACGAAAGTGACAACATTGAGCTACCTAGAGCTTATTTAAAAAATATAAAAAATTATGATTTCAATGAAATTGGTGGCTTAGGATATTCGCACTCTTTATATAAATTAAAATAACTAAATTTTTATTAATTAATTATTTGATCTTAAATACAGATTTATTTTCGACCTTGTAAACACTATTAAAATAATCAATAATCTTATCTCTATGCGAAATTACGATTATAGTTTTATTCCCAACTTTATTTAAAATATTATCAAAAATTTTTTCCTCAATTTCTACGTTTAGTGCATTTGTAGCCTCGTCTAAAAATAATATTTCTTTATTACTATATAATGCTCTAGCTATAGCTATTCTCTGTCTCTGACCTCCGGATAATTTCACTCCTTTTTCACCTATAATTGTATCAAAACCATTCTCTTTAGACTTAATAAAATCATAAATTTCTGCATTAATTGATGACTCGATAAGCCTCTCTTTATCTATTTTATTACCACCCAAAGAAAAAGTTATATTTTCTAAAATTGAACTATCCTTAAATCCTGTCTGCTGAGGAATATGAGAAATTTTTTTTTGCCAAAGCTTCATATTTTGACTATTAATTGATTTGTCATCTACTATTAATCTACCGTCTTGTAATTCCAATAAGCCCATTAAAATATCAATAAGTGTTGATTTACCAGAGCCTGTGGAACCAATAATTAATAACTTATCATTTTTTTTTATTTCAAAATTAATTAAATCAAATATCTTTTTTTGGTTTTTATCATATTTAAAAGTACCGTTCTCAATTTTTATATTATTTTTAAAATTTATATCTTCATTAATATTAGTGTCTATTGTTTCAATATTTTGGTCTTCTGATGTTAGTAATATTTTAACATCCTGAACAGCCAACCCATGCATTCTAAGTTTTGACAAACTTGAATATAAAAACTGTGCCTGAGGCAGCAATTTTTGTAAAGCAAATAGCATAGCAGCAAGAATAGATAAATTAGATACCAGCCCATCTGGTTTTAAACTATAATAATAGATAAATATCGAAAGAAAAATTGTTGATAGAAGTAAAACTAGATTTCCTGGTATATTTAAATACACTATATTTTTAATAGATACTTTTTTTAATTTTTGGTCTGATGATTTAAAAATATTTAGAAAGCTATTTTGTAAACTAGATATCAATATATCTCTTATGTTGACTGTTGTTTCTTGCATGATCTGGAGTCTTTTCTCAATTTGAGTAGCCTCTATTAGGCTGTTTTCTGACATTTGTTTTTTTAAAAATACATAAATTAAAGAGTAAACACCAATACCCAATAAACTGACCGTTAAAACTAATTTTGCATCGAGAAATAAAATGAATATAAAAATTCCAACAATCATTACTATCGAAATTCCTAGTTGTAAAATACTGGCAATTGATGCTTTAAATATATCTGATTTTTCAAGGTTGCCTAGGAATCTACTTGAGTTTGTATTTAGATGATAACTGTATTCTTTATTGACTGTTTTGTTAAAAATTTTTAAATTAATTTCATGTCCTATACTATGAGTTATATGCGCCGCAAACCAAATTAATATAATTTTGATTAAATAAGAGATCAAAACAAGTATTATAAAGAGAATCATAAAAATAATTTTTTCATTTGAAGGGGTAAAAAATTTAAAATCCTGCAAAAAAATAAAAATATCTTTATAGGGACTATTACTTGAACTTTCTGTTAAAACATCCATAAAAGGTATCAAGCTACCTACGGATAACAATTCAAAACAAATTGAAACTAGTGTAAGAATAAAAATTAATATTATTTGGCTTAATCTTTTTTTTTTTGCAAAATTTAATATAATAAAGAAATTTTTAAATACTGATGGAGGTTTTTTTTTCATTATTTTTAAGTTATTGAATTATTCAATAACTACTAATTCGTGATTTATTTTTTTTGCAGATATTTTTGAGTTTTTTTTCTTAAATAATCTTAAGTAACAATTTACTTCATTGCTATTAATTCCATTTGTAATTTTGGGTGTAAAGTCAAACCTATCCATATTCTTATTTACAATTTTTAATTTATTTAGCAAAATTAATATTTTTCTTAAAACTATTGATTTGTATAGTAAAATTTTACCATAAAAAATATTATTTTTACTTTTCAATATAATTTTGTTCTCTTTTTTAACTAATAGTTTATTTAGGGTCTCCATAATTACATGGCCGCTCTCTCTATTACTAATTATATTCAGTAATTTAAATTTTTTTTTAACAAAATCCTGTTTTTTTTTACCATCTTCATTTTGGAGCCATTTATCCAAATCTTTTTTTCCCTTTATTGGGTTGCTAATAGAATAAAGAAACTCTTTAAAAAATTTATTTTTTCTATTATGTGAGCCTAAATTTATATAACCGACCTTTTTACCTACTAATTTTGACTGTATAGAAGTTGTACAGCCCCTATGAAGTACTCCAGATGATGCGAGTATCCATGGTATAATATCATCTGTAGGTTTTATAAGTTTTATATTTTTAGCTCCTTGTAATAATTTTTTCCATATAACTATGCTATCTGTTGGGTGAGCTCTTATTATAATTTTTTGAGATTTATTATTCCTCATATACTTAATTAGAAAACTTGTAACTTTCTTGAAATCTTCAAATGTAATTTTTGCCTCATCAACTTGTAGTTTTTTAGCTTTTTTTATTTGATTTTTTTTAGCTCCCCATGGATAGTACTCGTTTGCATATACTTCATAATTTTTAGACATATAACCAAAATCGGAAACAAATAAATAAAAATTCTTTTCGTTTTTTTTAATTAAATCAACTTTTTTTTTAAATATTTTAAGATATTTTTTACTTAATATATCAAATCTTGGCCATCCTGATGAAATTATTTTGTTTTTCAAAATTTGAGGATATTGATTTTTTACAATGTTAGATATTTTTTTATTTAGATAAAAAAAAGTTGAGATTCTATTTACAGTTTCTCTATGAAATGAAAGTACTCTATTTCTATATTGTGCATTTGTAAACCCAGGGGCAACCTCTTCATCAAGAACTACGTGATGGTCAGTTTTTAAATCAATTTTTTCTAAAAGCTCATTTTGTAATCCTGCCTTATAAAAAAAAATTCCTCCTCTAGATTTTTTATTAATAATTAAATTGAAAATTTCCTCCCTTGATCCTAAATAAATCCTATAATTATTTTTTGCAGCTAAATATGATAAATAAATTTTAGGTAATAACTCTCTAACCTTTATTTCTATGCATAAATATAACGTTTTTTTCATTTAAATATTTAGATTTTAAATCTTTTTTTTAACATATTTGATCTATCAACTAATCTATAAATAAGTTTTTTTAATTTAGTTAATTAAGCATAGACATTATCTTAATCTAAATTATACAATATAAAAAATAATGCAAAATAATTTTATAAGGTTTGGCAAGCCCAATATTCTTAGCAATGAACTTAATGATGTTAAGAAAGTAATAAAGTCTAAATGGATAGGGACAGGTCCGTTAGTTCAAAAATTTGAAAAAAACTTTTCTAAATATAAAGGTACAAAAAATGCAATATCATTAAACTCATGTACTGCAGGTCTACATTTATCCTTAAAAATTTTAAATTTAAAAAAAAATTCAGAAATTATAACAACCCCATTAACTTTTTGCTCAACTATAAATTCTATAATAATGTCAGGTTATAAACCTGTTCTTGCTGACATAAGAACAGATACATTCAATATCGATGAAAAAAAACTTGAAAAAAAAATAACTTCAAAAACAAAAGCTTTGTTACTTGTTCACTTTAATGGAATACCTTGTGATATGGATTATATCTTAAAAATAGCCAAAAAGTATAATCTTAAAATTATTGAAGATTGTGCACATGCAATAGAGACAAAGTATAAAGATAAACATGTTGGAAATTTTGGAATAACAGGAAATTTTAGCTTTTATGCAAATAAAAATATTACTACTGGTGGTGAAGGTGGAATGTTAATAACAAAAAATAAACGTATTGCTGACAAAATAAGAATACTTAGACTTCATGGAATGTCAAAGGATGCTTGGAAAAGATATACTCCTGAAATTGCTGATAAGAAAAATAGCTATAATCATTATGATGTGACGGAAACTGGTTACAAATATAATATGATTGATTTACAGGCAGTTTTTGGAATAAGTCAATTAAATAGAATAAAAAAGATGCATAATAAAAGAAAAATATTATACCAAAATTATGAAAATAAATTCAAAAACTTGCCTGTCTTTTTTCAAAAAACTAATAATTACAAACATACTGCATCTTATCATTTATTTTTTTTGGTCTTTGATAAAAGTAAAACAAAAAAAAATAGAGATGATTTATTAAATTTTTTACTTAAAAATAATATAGGCGCTTCAGTGCATTACAGAGCTGTAACAGAAATGACTAATTATAAAAAATTATTTAAATGGAATAAAAAAACATGTCCAAAAGGTTATTATGTTGGACAAAATACAATAAGTCTTCCACTTTATCCTGATTTAAAAATATCTGAACAAAATTATATTATAGGAAAAGTTTTAAATTTTTTTGATGAGTAAAAAAATTATATTTAGAGTAGATGCGGCAAAATTAACATCTACTGGAACAGGAAGTTTATATAGATCTATTTTCTTAAGTAAAATATTAAAAAAAAAATATAGCTTAAAAAAAAATGATTTAATATTTATTGTCAAAACTGATAAAAAATATTCCATCGCTAAAAAAATCCTTATTGAGAATAAAATACAATTTCACAAAATTAGTTCTGGCATTTCAGACTATTCTTTACAAGAACTTAAAATACTTAAGAAATATAGCTCAGAATTAATAATTATAGACAGATATATGGGAAAAATAACAAAAAAATTTATTACCCAATTAAAAAAAAAGCACAAAAAAATATTTTTATTAGATGATATTTCAAAAATAAGAGTTTTGGCTGACCTAAGCATCAATCCAATGAGTTTAAATGCTTCAAAAACTAAAAATAGCAATTTAGGTTATAAATTTAATATATTACCTTCTTTTAATTTTATCAAAAAAAAAAATAAAAGAAAAAAGAATAAATTTTTTATTTTCGTTTTTTTTGGTGGCTATGATAAAAAAAAATTAACATATAAGTTTTTAAAAAAATTATTAAAATATAAATTAAATGCAAAATATCTAATTAATGAAAAATTTAGAAAAGATTTCTCAAAAATTCATCGAGAGAGAATTTCTTTTTTTAAATCTCAAAATCACTATAAAAATTTGTCTAACGCAGATATATCGATTAATAATGGTGGCCTTGGAATGATGGATGCTATTGCGTTAAAAAAACCAACTGTTTGTATTCCTCAATACAAGCACCAAAAAATAAATATTGATAATTTATTTAAACTAAAAGTAATTTTTAAGGCAAAAATAAGCGAATTTGATCAAATTATTAAATTTATTGAAAAAATTAGAAACAAAAAAATCAATATGAAAGAACTTAAACTTAGACAAAATAAAACAATAAGTTTAAAAACTATTAATAATACATTTAAATTAATCTTTAAGACATATGAAAAACAATCTAATTAAAAACTTTTTAAATTACAAAAAAAAAGTTGCTGTTATTACTGGCAATGAAGGAAAAATTGGAAAAAAAATTGAAAATTTGTTTTTATCTTTGGGATGTAAAGTTTATGGAATTGATTTAAAAAAAAATAATAAATCTAAAAATACTTTTGTTGGAGATATTTCAGATAATAATTTTATAGAAGAGTGTTTAGAAAAAATTATTAAAAAAGAAAAAAGAATTGATATAATTATAAATAATGCAGGTATATCATATTTTACCCCTTTTTATAAAAGAACCGATAAGGAAATAAATAAAACTATCAAATCAAATATCTCAGGAATTATTAATATCATTAAAAATTATTATTTATTGCACAGAAAAAATAATTTAAAGAAATGTAGAATTATTAATATTTCATCTATCTACGGTTTAGTTTCGCCTGATCTTAGAATTTATAAAAAAAATGATAACATTAATTCAGAAATATACGGCGCATCTAAAGCTGGTGTAATACAATTAACAAAATATTATGCATGTGCTTTAGCTAAAGATAATATTATTGTAAACTCTATATCTCCTGGAGGTATTTCGGATAAAAATCACAAAAAGAATTTTATTAATAGTTATAAAAAAAGAGTACCGGCAAATAGAATGGGGGAAGAAGAAGAAATATTTGGTGCATTAATTTATTTTTCAAACGATTATTGTACTTATACAACTGGACAAAACTTGATAATTGATGGCGGTTTAACATCGTGGTAAAAAAATTTGGTAAATTTAACTTAGGTAATTTTTTTTTAATCGCAGAAATTGGCATTAATCACGGTGGAAATTTAAAAAAAGCTTTTAAACTTATTGATAAAGCAAAATCTTCTGGGGCTAGTGCAGTTAAATTTCAAACTTATATTGCTGAAAAAAGGGTACCTAGAAATCATCCTGCCTTTAGTATAATCAAAAAATCAGAACTAAATTTTGATCAATTTGAGCAAATAAAAAAATATTGTGATAAAAAAAAAATAACCTTTTTTTCTACTCCTTTTGATGTGGAATCAGTAAACTTTTTAAATGATATAAAGGTAAAACTTTTTAAAATATCTTCATTTGACATTGAAAATTATGAATTGATAAACGCTATATTAGAAAAAAATAAATATACAATAATCTCAACTGGCATGGCAAGTTTGCAAAGTATAAGAAAGATAAATAAAGTTTTTAATAAAAAAAAATTAAATCATTCTTTGCTTCACTGCGTTTCATCTTATCCGCTAGACGAAAAAAAAAGTTATCTTAATAATCTTATTTTTATGAAAAAAAAATTTAATTGCGACATTGGGTTATCTGATCATACTCCTGATATTAAAACATCAATATATAGCTACTTATTGGGAAGCAAAATAATCGAGAAACATTTTATGCTATCAAAAAATGATAACTGTGTTGATAAACCGGTGTCAATAACACCGGTTCAAATGAAGGACTTGAGAAATCAATTATTAAATATAGATAAAATATTAGGCAAAGTTAATTTTGGAATAAGGCCCAATGAAAGAAAGGCTATTAGCTTTAAAAGAAAAAAAATATATGCCTAAAGGTATTAAGATTTGGAATAAAGCAAAAAAAATAATACCTGGGGGAAACGGTTTATTATCTAAAAGACCAGACAGATATCTTCCTGGATTGTGGCCAACATACTTTAAAAAAGCAAAAGGTATAAATATTTGGGACCTTGATAATAATCGGTATATAGATATGGCGCAAATGGGAATGGGTTCTTCTATTCTTGGATATTGCAATAAATTTGTAGATAACAAAGTCAAAAAGGCAATTAGAGATGGAGTAAATACTACTTTAAATTCAATAGACGAATACGAATTAGCAAAAAAAATTTTAAAATATAATAAATTTGCAGATCAGGTAAAATTTGCTAGGGGTGGAGGCGAAGCTATGTCCCTAGCTGTTAGGATAGCGCGAGCTAAAAGTAAGAAAGATGTTGTAGCTTTCTCAGGTTATCACGGTTGGCATGACTGGTACCTTGCGGCAAATTTAAAAAATAAAAATGGCTTAAAAAGTCACTTATTACCAGGATTGAGTCCAATTGGTGTGCCTAAGTCCTTATCAGGTACAGTTGTCCCATTTGAATATAATAATTTAAAAGATTTTAAAAATTTAAACAAGAAAAAGTTAGCTGCTATTGTTATAGAGGGATGTAGATATTTTTTACCAAATAAAAAATTCCTAAAAGAAATATTAAGAGTATGTAAAAGACATAATATATGTTTAATTATTGATGAGATAACAAGTGGTTGGAGATTTACCAATGGAGGTGTGTACTCTTTATTAAATATTAAACCAGATATAGTCGTTTATGGCAAAGGCTTAGGCAATGGTTATGCGATTTCTTGCATAGTTGGTAATAAAAAATATATGTCTGCATCTGATGAAAGTTTTATGAGCAGTACTGCTTGGACAGAAAAAGTTGGGTTTGCTGCAGCTAACGCGACTATAGATTTTTTTGTCAAAAAAAATGTCTCTAAACATCTTATTAATAATGGAAATTTAATAAAAAAAAGATGGATACAATTAGCTAACAAACATAATATTAAGCTTTCAACTTCTGAGGTTTCGCCTTTGTGCTCTTTTTTTTTACATTATCCAAATAATGATGAATTATATACTTTTTTTACAAGAGAAATGCTTAAATATAAGGTTATTGCATCTAATAGTATTTATTTATCATACGCACATAAAATGAAAGATATAAAAAATTATTTAATGTTATGTGACAAAGTATTCAAAAATATGAGTGAATTTATTAAAAAAAAAAGAAAAATAAATAAGCTAAAAATTAGATACTCTGGTTTTAAAAGACTTACAAAAGGATGAAAAAATTTGGTATTATAGTTCAAGCAAGAACTGGATCAAAAAGGTTTCCAAATAAAATTTTAAAAAAAATAAATAAAATATCAATTTTAGAATTTCTTATAAAAAGATTGTTATTATGTTTTAAAAACAAAGAGATATTTGTAGCAACTACAACAAAAAAAAATGATCAAAAGATTGTTAATATCGCTAAGAATTTTAATTTAAAATTTTATAGAGGATCAGAAGACGATGTTAGCTTAAGATACCTTAATTGTGCTAAAAAATATAAAATAAAAAATATTATTAGGCTTACCTCAGATTGTCCTTTAATTGATCCATTTTTAATACTTAAGATGAAAAAAAAATTTAACGTTAATAAATTGGATTACTTGGCAAATACTTTGCCTTTAATAAAATCAACTTTTCCAAATGGATCTGATATTGAAATATTTACATTTAAAGCGCTAAAAAAATCGAGAGAGTATCTAGATAAGGAAATACACAAACCCTCTATAGAACATGTGACGAATATTTTCTGGAGAGAGAAAAATTTATTTAAATCAAAAATATTTACTCAAAAAATAAACCAAAATCGTTATAAATTTAGTTTAGACTACAAATCTGATTTTAATTTAATAAAATACATAATTTTTAATTTAAAAAAAAAAAAAATTTTTGGAAATACTAATCAAATTATAGATATAATAAAAAATAATAAAAAATTTAAAAGATTAAGCATTTTAAGTAACAAAAGGGGCCATAAAAAAAGAAAAGATTTAATATGAAAAAATTAAAATTGATTATTTTAACTTCCAAAAATTCATGGCTTTATAGAAATAAAAGAAAATCAATTATAAATGAATTAAAAAAATTTTCTAGTGAGATTAAATTAATTTCAAATTTTAAAAAAATAAAAAAAAATAATGATTGTTTGATAATAGGTAGTTATTATAAGATTATTCCAAAAAAATTTTTGTCCTTATCAAAATTTAATTTATTAGTTCATGAATCAGATCTGCCAAAAGGAAGGGGTTTTTCTCCATTATATTGGCAAATATTAAAAGGTTCACAAAATATTACTACAACCATTTTAGAAGCAAATGAAAATATTGATGAAGGAAATTATTATATTAAAAAAAAATTTTATTATCCAAAAGAAATTTTTTTTGATGAAATTAAACAAAGACAATTTCAAAATGCTATATATTTGGTAAAAAGAGTACTTAAAAAAATAATACTTGGAAAAAAAATAAAAAATTTTAAGCAATTCGGTAAGCCAACATACTTTAGGAGGAGGGATATAAAGGATTCAGAATTAAATGTAAAATCTAGTTTAAAAAAACAAATTAATTTATTAAGAATAATAGATAATAAAATTTATCCTGCTTTTTTTAAATATAAAGGAAAAAAAATTTACCTAAATATAAAAATTTTAAATGAAAAAAAAAATAAAAATAAATAATAAAAAAATTTTTATTAGAAATTTAGTATTAAAAGACTGTAATTTATCCTACGTTAAATGGCTCAATGATCTTTATATAAATAAATGGTTAGAAGTTAGATGGAAGAAGCAAAATATAAAAAGTGTCAGACAGTTTGTAAAAAAAATGAATAAATCTAATAACAATTATTTGCTAGGAATTTTTCTTAAAAAAGAAAAAAAGCACATAGGAAATATAAAAATTGGAAACATAGATTATAATAATAAAAGTGCAGAAATTGGTTTTTTTATAGGAGAGAAAAAATACCATGGAATGGGCATTGCATCACAATCTATAAAATTGATAAGCGCCTATTGTTTTGGAAGTTTAAATTTAAAATACTTATTCGGTCAAGTTTATGAACAAAATATTGCAAGCCAAAAATGTTTTCTGAAGAATAAATTTGTAAAATCCGGATATTTTAGAAATAAAGTAGTTTACATGAATAAAAGGACTAACTTAATTTACTATGAAAAATTATATAAACATTAATTTTATTTTTTTAATAATATGAGAAAATGCACTAGCTGTTTGCTACCTGAAACACATGAAACAATAAGTTTTAATGAGAAAGATGTTTGTAACATTTGCTCAGGGATTGAATTTAGAGATACGAAAATAAATTATTTAGAAAAAAAGAAGGAACTAGATCAATTAATTAAAAAATATAAGGGCAGATATGACTACGATTGTATTGTCCCATTTAGCGGTGGAAAGGATAGTACTTGGGCTTTATATTATTTAATTAAAGAGTATGATTTAAAACCACTGGTAGTAAGATTTGACCATGGTTTTTTGAGACCCAATTTAGAAAAAAACGTAAAAAAATGTCAAAGAAAACTAGGCTTTGACATGATTACCTTTACACCTAATTGGAAAATAGTTCAAAAACTAATGCTAAGATCTTTTTTAGATAAAGGAGATTTTTGCTGGCACTGTCACACTGGAATATTTTCCTACCCAATGTGGATTTCAATTGAAAAAAAAATTCCATTAATATTTTGGGGAGAAAAATCTTCAGAATACACAAGCTATTATTCCTATGATGAAGAAGAAGAAGTAGATGAAAAAAGATTTAATAGATTTATTAATTTAGGAATAACTGCTGACGATATGTTTCTAAGATTAAAAGGTCAAATAGATAAAAGAGAACTAAAACCTTATACCTATCCAGAGATAGGTCAACTTAGAGAAATTCAAAGTAAATCTGTTTGTTTGGGATCTTATATAAAATGGAATCCTAAAGAAAATTCAAAAATAATTGAGAAAGAATTAGGTTGGATGGGTGATGAAGTGGAAAATGTTCCGCCAGAATATAAGTATGAAAAAATAGAGTGTTATATGCAGGGTGTTAGAGACTATATAAAATTTATAAAAAGGGGATATTCAAGACCTTCTCATTTAAGTGCAATTGATTTGAGAAATAAAGTTATCTCAAAAAAAAAAGCTCAAGAAAACATAGAATTATTTGAAGGAAAAAAGCCTGAGAGTTTAAAGATTTTCTTAGATTTTATTGGAATGTCAGAAAATGAATTTTATGATGTTGCTAAAAGTCATATTATTTCTCCAAACAAATTTGAACATAATGAAAGTAATTCAAAACCTACCAAAGATTTCAATGAATGGTCAAAAGATGGCTCTGCTGACAGAAACGCCACTAAAGCTATCATAGACGAATGGTTTAAGAATCAATAAAGTATTTTAAATTTCATGTTAAATAAAAGAATAATACCAAAATTACTTATTAAATTTTTAAATTATGGAGATAAAAATATTCCAACTTGTGTTACAACAATAAACTATAATAAAACGAACTTAGTTGGAGATCCTATTTCTCAAGGTAAAATATTCGAATCACAATTAGCAGACGAAATAGCATTACTTAACTATGAAAGAATAAATTTAGATAATAATATAAATTATTTTAATTTTTTAAGAGATTTTGCCTCTACAATTTTTCTTCCTTTATCAGCAGGTGGTGGAATAAAATCATTACAAGACATTGAAATGCACTTAAAAAATGGGGCAGACAAAATAATAATTAATACTATAACTGGAATGGATCAAAACTTTATCAACAGTGCAGCAAAAAGCTTTGGGAAACAATGCATAGTTGTTGCAATAGATATAAAGCTATTTAATAATAAATATGAGGTTTTTATTGATAGAGGAAAACAAAGATTAAATACTGACCCAATCTCATGGGGTAAAAAAGTTCAAGATCTTGGTGCTGGAGAAATTATCCTTACGGATATTGATAAGGATGGAACTAAATCTGGATTAAACATAAATATGGGAAAGATATTATCAGAACAATTAAATATTCCAGTAATATTGTCTGGAGGTTGCGGTTCATCTGAACATTTTGTTGATAGTTTTAAAAATACAAAAATTCAAGGTGTATGTGCTGGAACATTTTTTTCATATAGAGATCAAAATTTTTTTGAAGCAAGATCTCAAATGCTCAACAACAATATAAAACTAAGATGATAATATGAAAATTAGTGTTATTGACTTAGATTTATGCAACGTCAATTCTATATCTAAATGTATAGAGCACACTGGTTTTAAATGTAATATTGCAAAATTACCATCTGATATAGAAAAATCAGATAAGATTATTTTTCCCGGTATAGGATCTTATCCAGCAATAATGGATAGGCTTAAAGAAAATAAATGGTTTGAGATATTAAATCGTAAAATAGTTTTAGAAAAAAAGAATTATCTTGGCATCTGCCTAGGGATGCAAATTTTAAGTAATGATGGAGAAGAGTTTTCGTTCACTAAAGGTCTAGGATATATTGATGGAAATGTTATTAATTTAAAAAGCTTAAATTGTAAATTGCTTTTACCTCATACTGGATGGAATTGCTTAAATTTGGAAAGAGAAAGTATACTTTTTAGAAATATTAAAAATAAGACAAATTTTTATTTTAATCATTCTTACGTTATAACCAATGTTAAAAAAAATTTTATTTTATCTAAAACTCATTATAATGTTGATTTTGTTTCAAGTGTAAATAAAGAAAATATTTTTGGAGTACAATTTCATCCAGAAAAAAGTTCGAGTGCTGGTATTCAACTAATAAAAAATTTTTTAACATTAATATAAGTGATAATTACTTATTATAAAGATAATCGATTATAGAAAGTCTTTCAAAAAAATTTTTTGTATTTAAGTGCTCATACTTTACTAGGTTATATTCGTGCCACTTCACATTTATAGAATTTTTTTTAAAAAGTTTTACATCTATGTAATTCTTAGCAAGTTGTCCCGAAAGATAAGTTGTGCATTCCATTTTTTTACAAAGATTGATTATATTAATATTTTTATCTTTTATATTTTCAAAATCTGAACTTTTATAAAATTTAGTCCTAATATTTAAGTATTCACAGATTCTTTGAGTAGAATAAATATTAAAATCACTCAAATAAATCCATTGTTTTTTAAAAAAAATTTCTTCAATTAAATCAGTTACTATCTTGAAATTTTTTGATCTTGTGTAGGTCTGTTTTATTTTTTTGAAGCTTTTATTTAAATTATATTCAGGTTTAAATATTTTTACTTTACTTATAATTTTGGTTTCGTCTATCACGACAGGTATAGTTAGCCACTTAACATCACCATTTATAATTATTCGGTTTCTATTTCTCCAGCCATGCTTATCGTATTGAACATGATCGTAAAAAATAAACTTTTCCGACTTTTCTATTATATCAAAATGCCCGTGGTAAGGGAAAAAACTTGGTTGAATTATTGACAATATCTTATTTACATTGTTCATAGTAAATTTAGTTGACTAATTAATATATTAAAATTTTATGGATATAGTTTTATTTGGAATTACAGGTTTAGGCAATGCAGTATTAGAAGAGTTAATTAAAATTAAAAAAAAGCCTAAACTAGTAGTAACAAGAAGAGAATTGTATAACGATCCACATTTAAATTCTCAAAATTTAGGTAAATTATCTAGGTCACACAATATAGAAACGAAATATGATAAATCGATAATTGAGGGGTCATTCGATTTATGTATTGTGGCGACATATCATAAAAAAATTAATTTGAAAAAAAATAATTTTAAAAAATCATATAATATACATCCATCATTTTTACCTAATTATAAAGGTAAAGATCCTATAAATGATGTGATATTAAACAAAGAAAAATTTTCAGGTGTTACTGTGCACGCTTTGACAGAGAAATTTGACAACGGAAAAATTATATTCAGAAAAAAAATTTCTATTGCAGGTTTAAAAAAAAAAAAACAAATTATGTTAAAGATGTATCCAATATTTAAAAAGTTAACAAAAAAAATCGTTTTAAGTTTGGATTAATTTTGATTTTATATATCTCAAAAACAACCTAATTATTTTTTTAAAAAACATAATTTTTAAATAAATACTTACTTGGTTTTTATATCTACTAAAAAATAGAAAATTATTTTTAATCATTGATAAATGATTTTGAGACCATTGATTATATACTGCACGTTTATTAACTATTTTTGAACTATTAATTTTATAATTAAAATTTTTTTCAACTAATCTTATAGCTAAATCTTTATCAGCACTTCCGGATAATGAATCAAAACCTTTTAAAGATAAAAAAGCTTTTTTTTTAATAATAAGGTTAGAACAAAAAAAACCATTATTATAAACAAATAAATTTTCTATATTTATTTGATTTGGTAATTCAACAAAATTAATAATATTATCATTTTCATTGATAATATTCATATTGGTAAATATAAAATCTAAATTATGATCCTTTATCTCTTCAATAGATGTTTGTAAGTAGTTTTTTTCCCACGTATCATCATCATCCAAAAAAGCAACAAGCTCATTGCTTGCTAGCTCGCTTGCATGATTCCTTGTTTCATTGGGATTTCCAATCAAATTTTTATATATTATCCTATCGTCAAATTCTGATATCAATTCAGACACAACTTGTTGAGATTTTTTAGTTGCAGAATTATCAATAATTATTATTTCTTTTGATTGATGAGTTTGGTTATAAACACTTTTTAATGCTAACTTTAAAGTTT
>MDSV01033051.1_pt1 | contig 23188 bp, 22 predicted proteins | sample 810851 | NCBI WGS metagenome assembly MDSV01 (sample SAMN05326640, study PRJNA326480) | marine metagenome | isolation source: seawater | place: Atlantic Ocean: North East | collected 2012 | reverse complement strand
TAATTTTATGTTTAGTTGCAGTAATTTCAGCAATAGCTAGACATTACTTTAATTTAAGAGGAAAAAACATTCACAGGTTGAATATATTAATATTTTCTATACTTGCTCTTATAACTCTTGCAGTTTTACTTTTCATTTTTAAAAATTAATAATATAGAAAGATATGTCAGAAAAATTAATTGTTGATTGGAATAATTATAATAAAACAGTTGAAAGTTTAGCAATTCAAATTCATGAAAGTGGTTATAAGCCTAATTTATTAGTAGGAATAATGCGCGGTGGTGCTCCCATGATTGACCTACTTAGTAGATTATTTAAATTAAAATGTGCCTATTTGGCTGTTGAGTCTTACAGTGGAAAAGGAGTTGAAGATGAACAAGGTGAAATAGTATTTTCAAGAGAAATGAGTTCAATTGCTAAAAATATGGGTGGAAGAATATTATTATGTGATGATCTATCTGATACTGGAATTACATTAAATAAAAGTGTTGATTGGTTAAAAAAATATGAACCAATAAAAGATAAAATTGAAGATATAAAAACAGCAACGTTATGGAAAAAGAAGAAATCAACATTTGATCCAGACTATTGTGCTGTTAAATTACCTAATGATCCATGGATTGTTCAACCTTTTGAAGTTTATGAAGAGATAACAATTGAAGACTTAATAAAAAAACATCATAAATAAAAAGGGCGATCCGAAGATCGCCCAAATTTTAATAAAGTTTTATTGAACTAAGCAACTGCAAAGCTAATTAAGCTTAGTACAGCAATGACCCATATAGCAGGGTTTGTAGTATTAAATTTTCCTGTGAAAATTTTAATTGCTGCATAAGATATGAAAGCAAGCGCTATACCGTTAGATATAGAGTAAGTAAAAGGCATAGCAATCATAGCAAGTACAGCTGGGCCCGATTCCGCAGCATCTTCCCATTCTATATCAGTAATATTACGAACAAATAAAGTTGCAATATATATTAATGCAGCTGCATCAACTTCTTTTGGTAAAGATGTAGCTAATGGACTAAAAAATAGACATAGCAAGAAACCAAGTCCAACAACTAAAGAAGTCATTCCAGTTCTTCCACCAGCTTTCACACCCGCAGCACTCTCAACGTATGTAGTAACAGTTGAAGTACCCATCATGGCTCCAGCAACAGTAGAAACACTGTCTGATAACATTGCTTTATCAATATCTTTTATTTTACCATCACTTCCAATTTTTCCTGAGACATTAGCTACACTAGTAAGTGTTCCTGCAGTATCAAAAAAATCTATGAAGAAAAGTGTAAATATTACAGTAACCATTGATGCACTAAGTGCTGCACCTAAGTCAAAAGTAAATAAATGCGTCATTGGTGGTGGTGCTGAAACAACTCCATTAAAATTACCCCAACCGCCAAGCCAAGCAATTATACTAAAAGCAATAATTCCAATAATTATATTTCCTTTTATCTTCATTTTTTCCATTACAATCATTGATATGAAAGCACCCGCTCCAAGAAGAGTTAAAGGATTACTTAAATCTCCAAGCTCAACAAGTACAACAGGATTATCAGAAGTAAGACCCATTAATTGAAATCCAATTATTGCTAAAAAGAGTCCAATACCAGCTCCAATTCCAAGTTTTAAGCTTTTTGGAATTGAGTTGATTAACCATGCTCTAAGTGGTGTAAGCGAAATAATTAAAAATACTACACCAGCGACTAATACGGCTCCAAGTGCTTCTGAAGGAGTATATTCCATACCTAAGCAAACCCCATAAGCAATAAATGCATTAATCCCCATGCCGGGAGCAAGTCCAATCGGCCAAGTTTTGGCATAAAATGCAGCAATAAAACATGCCAATGCTGCTGCAAGGGCTGTTGCTGTAAAAACTCCGCCAAAGTCAAACCCACCATCAGCAAGTATGACTGGATTTAAAAACATGATATATGCCATAGTAAGAAATGTACTTACTCCAGCTATAACTTCTGTTTTAAAATCAGTTTTATGTTTTTTATAATCAAAATATTTATCCAACATTTGATTCCTCCATTTTAAGTTAATAGGAATTTATTTGATTCGATTATTAAAAGCTCTATTTATTTATTGAAAAAAGTAAGATATTAAGGATTTTTTTTCTTTTAATACAACTAGCAAGTTAATTTTAATATTATTTCATTAATAAATAATACTGATAAATTACTGTTATAAATAAAAATGAAAAAATTTTTTTTTTTAAAAATATTTTTAATACTATTTTTAGTTTCTTCCTGCCAAACTATTAATGAAAAATCAGAATCTATTTCAAAAAAAGAAAATGAAAAACTTAGTAAATTTATTGGTCAGCCAATTTCTGAACTAAAAGTTGTAATGGGAGCACCTGATCAAGAAAGTAAAGACGAAAAAGGTTCAAAAATATTAATATATAAAAATAAAAAATATGGAATATCTTGCGAAAGAAAGTTTGAGATTAATGAAGTAGATATGGTAGTAGGTTTTTCAAGCAAGGGTTGTTTTTAATTTTTTATGTCTTTAAAATTGCCTTTAAATTTATCTTATTTATAATTTTTTATTCTATTTTTATTAATTATTATTTAGTAAAATTTTGTTTAAGGATAAATAAATATTTTTAGGAGGAAAAATGGCAATCAAATCAGGAAGTGACAAAAAACTTCCACTCAATCAGTCAATACCATTAGGTATTCAACATGTTTTTGCAATGTTTGCTGGAAATATAACAGTTCCATTAATTGTAGCAGGTGTTTTTGGAGTTACAACAGAAGAAAAAATTTTTTTAATTCAAATGGCATTATTTGCTGCGGGAGTAGCAACAATAATTCAAACAGTTGGTTATAAAGAAATAGGTTCAAGACTACCAATAATACAAGGCACAAGTTTTGCATTTATACCTATAATGCTACCTTTTAAAGCTTTTGGCTTAGGAGCAATTTTTACAGCTGCATTCATAGGAGGTATTTTCCAAATTTTTATTGGAAAAATGTTAAAACCAATTCGACACATGTTTCCTCCATTAGTTACAGGAATAGTTGTATTAATGATTGGAATTAGTCTTCTTAAAGTTGGGTTTAAGTATGCTGGTGGTGGAGTATGGTTAATGAATAATAAACCTGAAATTTTTGCTAATTGGCATCATCTAACAATAGCTGGTACTGTTTTGATAGTTGCACTTTTCACCAATCTTAAAGGAAGAGGTATGGTATCAGCAGCTTCTATTTTAATTGGGATAATAGCTGGTTTTATAGTTGCAGCAATGCTTGGAGAAATTAGATGGGAAAAAATTGCAGCCGCTGACTGGTTTGCTATACCTACGCCTTTACAATACGGAATAGACTTTGTTTGGGGTGCTGTAATATTGATGTTATTTATGTCTATTGTTACAACAATTGAAACAATAGGAGATATAAGCGCTACAACAATGGGTGGAGATAATAGAGAGGCGACAAATAAAGAAATTTCAGGCGGTATAATGGCTGATGGAGTTGGAACAGCTTTTGCATCTATCTTTAATGCTATGCCAAACACTTCTTATTCTCAAAATGCTGGCTTAGTTGCTTTTACCGGAGTTATTAGTAGACATGTAGGTACTGTTGCTGGTGTTATTTTAATATTATTAGGTTTGTTCCCAAAACTTGGTGGAATTATTGCTGCAATGCCTGATTCTGTAATTGGGGGAGCAGCTATAATTATGTTTGGATTGATAGCAGGTGCAGGAATTAAATTAATTTCAAAATCAGAAATGAGTCAAAGAAATATTTTAATACTAGCGTTATCTCTATCATTTGGAATAGGGCTATATGCATTCCCTGAATTTGTTGCTCATGTACCAGATTTAGGAATTAAATTAGGATTATTACTTACAACTGGTTTAATACCCGCTGGGTTGTTAGCATTTATTTTAAATGCAACTTTACCTAAAAAAAAGTAAATAATTTTTAAGCTTGTGGGGAGATATCCCCACAAGTAAAGTTTAAAGTTTATTTTATTTCAATCAGTTTTTTCTTTTTATACTCTGGAACAATTCTTTCACAAGCAACTGTCAAAAGACCATCTTTAAGTTCCGCGCCATTTACTTTTACATCATCAGCTATTGTAAAAGATCTTGCAAATTGTCTTTGAGAAATTCCTTTATGAATAATCTCACCATCTGTGTTTTTATTTTCTAATTTATCAACATGTTTTGTTCTTACTGTTAATAAGTTGTCTTCAAACTCTACCTCAACATCATTTTTATTAAAGCCAGCTAAAGCAACTTCTATTGCATAGTTGTCTTTTCCTGTTTTTCTTATGTTGTATGGTGGATAGTTTGATTGCATAGTTAACCCTCCATTTCCCAACATTGTTTCAAATTGATCAAACATGTCATCAAACCCTATTGAAAATGGTTTTAATGAGTTAAATATAGATAAGTCCTTACTTGTCATTTTTTTCCTCCTTTATTAGCAAGGTTAATTTATAAGCCCCATAAGGCGACTTACATTTTTATTTAGTAACTAATTTTAATTTTTCAAGATCTTTTAGTTAGATTTTTTTTGAAATTTTTAATGCAAATGCAAAATCAAAAGCCACTTCTTCTATTGCCCCATCTCTACCTGATTTACCGCCATGACCAGCATTCATTTCAGTTTTAAGAAGTAACAAATTATTATCAGTTTTATAATCTCTTAGTTTTGCAGTAAATTTAGCAGGCTCATCAAATAAAACTCTATTATCACTTAAACTTGTTGTAATTAAAATATGAGGATAGTCCATTTTTTTAATATTATTATAAGGGGCATAGCTGAAAATATAATCAAAATGATTTTTATTATCTTTTGCATTACCAAATTCATCAAATTCTCCTATAGTTAACGGTAATGAATGATCTAAATTTGTAGTCAGAGAATCAACAAAGGGAACAGCCATAATTATTCCTAAAAATAAATCTGGCACTTTATTTACAACAGCACCCATTAAAAGACCACCAGCCGAACCACCCATGCCTATTATCTTTTTTTTAGAAGTATATTTTTTTTTAATTAAATATTTCGCCGAAGCAATATAATCTTCAAACGTATTTTTTTTATTAAGTAATTTTCCTTCTTTCCACCACTTCATTCCTCTTTCCATTCCCCCTCTAACATGCGATGTAACCCAGATTATATCTCTATTAATTAAGCTTAAGCGAGTAGAAGAAAAATTTGTACTCATAGAGCTTCCATAAGATCCATAGCCATACAGTAATAAATTTGCAGATCCATCAGTTTTTGTTTTTTTGTGTCTTGTTATTGTAAGAGGAATTAATCTACCATCATGAGATTTGCATTCCATTCTCTCCACAATATAATCATTAGGATTATGACCAGATGGTATTTTTTGTTCTTTTATTAGTTTTTTTTCTTTTGTTTTTAAATTAAATAAATAAACACGAGCTTGAGTTTTTGGAGTTGAATATCCAATATATATTAAGTCAGTATTTTTATCTTTTTGGATTAACGATATATCAGCATCGTATATTTTTTCATTAGTAAAAATTAATTCTTCTTCAATATTTGTTTCGATATTTCTTACAAAAACTTTATCAAGGGCATTTTTTAATTCTGACCTTATTATCCATTTATTTAAAAATGTAATTCCACCAATCATTGTTTCTTTTTTTTCAGGAATAAAAGTTTCCCAATTTTTAAAATTTATATCTTTTGTTCTTAAGATTTTAAAATCTTCTGCGTCTTTATTTGTATGCATATAAAAATAGTCATTAAAAGAGTTTAAGTTATAAATAATACCTTTCTCTCTCTTTTTAATTAATTTTGGCTTTGGTTCTTTTTCGTTAACAGAAAAAAAATATTTTTCTGAAGTATTATGATCTGATGAATTTATAAAAAAATATTTTTCATCAGAGCTTAATGTTATTGAAACAGTAAAAGCTTCGCTTTTTTCTTCAAATATTAATTTATCATTTTTTATAGATGATCCTATTTTGTGCCTGAATATTTTTCTTGGTCTATGATTTTTATCTAATTTTGAATAAAAAATAAATTTGTCATCAGTACTAAAAGTTATATTACCAGAAGTCTCCTCTATTTTTTCTGTAACTAACTTATTTGTATTTATATTTCTAATATAAATAGTAAAATATTCAGATCCTTTTAAGTCTAAAGAGTACCCTAAATATTTATCATTGAAACTTACCTCTAAATCGCCAATACCAAAATATTCTGAATTTAATTTTTTTTTTTCTTTGTCTCCATCCCAAATTTCTTCAGTTTTTTTAGATCCAATTTTTTTTCTAAGTTTAATGGAATAATTTCCATTTTTTTTAGTTTTTGTCCAATATTCATATCTAATATCTTTGAAGTGTAAAGATTCATCATCTAATTTTATCCTACCTTTTATTTCTTTGAACAACTCTCTTTGTATTTTTTTTGTGTTCTTTAAATGATAATTTGTAAATAAATTTTCTTCTTCTAGGTATTTTCTTACTTCAGGGTTTAATTTTTGACTATCTTTTAAAACTTCAATAATATTTTTTTGGTGAATCCAGCTATAATTGTCTTCCCACTTAACATTGTGACATTTTTTTACTTCCAGTTTTTTCTTTAGTTGTGGTATTTTCATGAGAAGAAACTAAATATATGAATATAATTATTTATTCACTAATTATTTTTATCATTATATATTTTTTATTAAAATTTATTGCTAACTCACCTACAAAAAAACTTTCAAGGTCTTTCAGGGTCTTAATTTTTATTTTTTCTATAATTTTAGCTATATTATTTGCATATGGAGGAAGATTTTTAATAAGTTTACCTTTAGTTCTTTTGAGTTTAGCAATAGTGAAATTAAAAGGTTTGACCTTATTTCAAATAATAGCTTTGTTCAGATTAATTCAAACTTTAAGAAGATCTGGAAGATTTTCATTCAATAAAAATCAGGATATACAAAATTTTTCTAATATATCTTTGGAAGAAGCATATAAAATTCTAAATTTGGATAAAAATAAAAATATTACTGAAAAAGATGTAAAAAAAGCTCATACCAATATTCAAAAAAAAATACATCCCGATATATCCCCAGAAACTGCAAGATTGTCATCAATAGTTAACGAGGCAAGAGATATTATTTTGAAAGATATTTCATAGACTTTAATTTATTAGCGATAGAGCTTTTTCATAAACTTGATCTACTTTTATTTCGTCAGGATCAATTCTTGAGTCATGATTTATTGATTTTATGTTTATATTTTTAGGAACAATTCTATACTGGTTTCTACTATATTCAGTATATGCACTTGGGGTATCTAGAAGTAAAATAATACTTGGTATTCCACATTGACTTGTAACGTGATGTCCGAATGAGTCATTTCCAATATATAAATCACATTGTGAAATTATTGGTATTAGATCACGAATTTTTTTTTCACTTAATGATAAGCTATTTTTGTCACCTATCGAATTAATAATTTTTTCTGAAATTTTATTTTCATCTGGCCCACATAATATGTAAAAATAAAAATTATTATTTTTGTTCAATTTTTTTATTAAATTTATATAATTTTTTTCACCCCATTTAGTAAAAGGGCCAGATGATCCTGCTCCAATTACAATATTTTTTTTATTTTTATTAATTTTCTCTTTAGCTAATTTTTTATTTGTTTCACTAATAAAAATTTTTGTTTCTGTTGGGCAAAAACTTACCTTAAGTGTTTTTAATATAAATTTTTGCGCCGTATTTACTAAATGTAAATTTTTTTTTTTAAAAAAGGGATAAGTATAAATATTTTTTATACCAGCAATTTTTGAAGCTAAAAAAAATCTTATACTAGGATAAAATATAAAAAATGTATCAAAATTATGAATTTTAAGTATTTTACTTAAATGGAATATATCAAAAATTTTTTTATAGTATTTGTTAATGTATATTACTTCTTTTATTAAAGGATCATCTGAAACAACTTCTTTAAAATTTTTACAAATAGTGACAACTGAAACTGGACCGTATTTTTTTGCTATTTCATGACAATAACTTAAATGCAGTAAGTTAGAACCTAAACCAATATAGCTTAAAAAAATTCCTACTTTCATATTCCAAAATAAATTTTATTTAAAAGTTTTTCCCCATATATTTTTGGCTTCCATTTAAATTTCTTTAATTTTTTTATACTCTCATTCATCGAGCTCACTATAAATTTTTCTTCATTTTTTCTAAATAGATTTTTATTTATAGTAATATAATTTTTGTAATCAATTTTTTTTATTTGAAAAAGGTATTCAATAATTTGTTTACCAGACATTCCTTTTCCTGAGGCTAATATTATATCGCATGGTTTAATTTTGTTTAGATGACTAACTCCATTAACTATTTCTGGTGCCCAGGAATAATCTCTAATATTTTGAATATTTCCTACATCTATTTTTTTTTTTCTTTTAACAGCAATACATATTTTTTTTACAAAATATTCTTTAGGTCTGAGCAAAGATTCAATATTAAAAAAAATTATACTATAACATTTCAAACCCAATCTTCTGTATTGTTTGACTAGTTTATAAGCTTTAATTTGAGCTTTGATATATGGATTATTAGACTCTGTAAGTTTTGATTTTAAACTAATTTTTTTATTTTTATTTTGGAAAATATATCCACTATTTGCCTTAAAGAATTTGATATTTAATTTTTTTTTATAAATAATTTTTAAAAATTTTTTAGCTCCCAAATAGTTTGAGTTCATTGTGCTTCTTGGTAATTTTATACTTTTTGTAATTGAACTTTGTCCTGCAAAATAATAAATTTGAATTGGTTTGTAAGTATTTATTATTTTTCTTATTTCATTTTCATTAAGAATATTTAATTTTTTAAAAATTACTTTTTTTTCAATTTTTAAATTTTTGTAATTAGCATAATTTTTTTTATTTTTCCTAGTTGTGCAGACAATCCCATAGTTTTTTTGAAGTAGTAATTTTGATAGGTAAGCTCCTAATACACCAGAACCAACTATTAAAATAAAGGGCTTTTTTTTAAGTTTCATTTTAAAAATAATTATATTACTTTTACTATAAAAAAAATTTTAATCATGAGTGATATTAAAGGTATTTTTGCAGCTTCTATATCAGTTTTTAACAAAAACTTAACATTAGATGTATCTAGAACTATTCAGCATTCTGAAAACTTGATTAATAATGGATGTCATGGTGTTGTAATTTTTGGCAGTACTGGTCAAGCACAATTAATTCCTGTAAGTGAAAAAATTGATCTATTGAATAAACTTTCTAATAACAAATTTAAAGAAAAATATTTAATTGGAACTGGTTTAAATTCTTTAGGTGAAACAATAAATATTATGAAAATAGCTTTTTCATTAGGATTTAAAAAGTTCTTAATTATGCCTCCCGCCTATTACAAATACAATGATAGTGGAGTTATAAATTTTTATTCAAAATTAATTGATAAAGTTCCTGAAGTTAAAATAATTCTTTATAATTTTGAAAAATTATGTGGTTATAAGTTTACTGTAGAGTGTATAGAAGAATTGGTAAAAAGATTCCCAAATCAAATAGTAGGAGTAAAAGATAGTACATATAATCTTTATGAAAATTTAAAAATAAAAAATTTTTCTATATTTCCTGGTTCAGAATTAAAATTATTAACAGGTCTTAAGTTAGGGTGTTCAGGTATTATTACTGCCACTTGTAATGTTACAGCAAATTTATCAAGAAAAGTATATGAAGATTTTTTTAAAAATAAAAAACAGTTACACAATGAAAATTTGTGCAATATTAGAAAAGTTTTTGATCAGTTCAATTTAATTTCTGGTTTACATTCTTTTTTAGCTCAAGAAGATAAAACTTATGAAAATATATTGCCTCCACTTAGTCTTTTAAATTCTAATGATAAAAAAAAATTAATTGAAGATTTAAAAAGACTAAACTTTAAATTAGAATTATTGGATGTAGCTTAATATGCAGTTAGTAAATTTTTTAAATAAATTATTTAAACAAGATGGTTTTGTTCTCATTGATGCAAATCTTAATAAGTATGTTATTGGAAATCCAAAAAAAGAAAATCCAATTATATTAAAAATATTAGATAAAAAACTTCATTATAAACTTTTACTTTATCCAGATTTATATTTTGGAGAAGCTTATTCTGAAGGATCAGTAAAAATAGAGAATGGTTCATTAACTGAATTTTTAGAAATAGCCTTTATGAACATTGGACGAGATGAAATTAATGTATTTGGTAAAATATTAAAAAAAATTAGGGGTTCATATAGATATTTGACTAATTTTAATTTTGCTAATAAATCTAAACTTAATGTTGCACATCATTATGATATTTCAGACGATCTTTACGATTTGTTTTTAGATCCAAAAAGACAATACTCTTGCGCATATTTTAAAAATGAAGATGATAGTTTGGAAACAGCTCAAAATAGTAAGATAGATCATATAATTAAAAAATTAAATTTAAAACCGAACCAAAAAGTAATTGATATTGGTAGTGGCTGGGGATCACTTGCAATTGAAATAGCAAAAAGATCTAAGTGCTCTGTAACAGGAATAACATTATCTGAAAATCAGTATAATTATAGTGTTGATAAAGTGAAAGAATTTAACCTAGAAAACCAGGTACAATTTAAATTAGCAGATTATCGAGATATTAATGAAAAATTTGATAGAGTAGTAAGTGTTGGAATGTTTGAGCATGTGGGTAGAAAATTTTATAAAACATTCTTTAGACAAGTAAATAAGCTTCTAAATGAAGATGGCTTGGCATTAATTCATACCATAGGATCAATTAATCAACCAAGAGATCCACAACCCTGGATATCTAAATATATTTTTCCCGGAGGATATACTCCAAGTTTAAGTGAAATAAGCAATCCAATAGAGGAATCAAAACTTATATTATCAGATTTAGAGGTATTGAGAACTCATTATGCCCATACATTAAGGCATTGGAAAGAAAGATTTTTAAATAATAAATCAAAAGTTTTAAATATGTTTGATGAAAAATTTTTGAGAATGTGGGAATTTTATTTAGCATCTTGTGAGATGGCCTTTAAATGGGGTGACCAGGTTGTATTTCAGATACAATTAACAAAAAAACTTAAATCTGCACCAGTAATAAGAGACTATATTTATTAATATTTTCTTGATAAGTCTTAAATAGTTTTAATTTATGAAAAAAATTAAAAAAAAAATAAAATTTAAAAAAAAAGTTAGATCAAAAAAAACTAAAAGATTTTCTAGACTAATAAAAAGAAATAAATCAAAAAAAATTAAAAAGACATCGAAACAAATAAAAAAAAATAAATTAAAAAAAGTTAAAAGATTTTCTAGATCAATAAAAAGAAATAAACCAAAAAAATTAAAAAAAAATAATAAAATTATAAAACAAAAATATAATTCTAGAAGTTTAATTTTAAAAATAGTTCAAATTCAAAACAAGTTTAAAATAAATTTTAAATTTAAGATAAATTTTAGTCTTGAAAAAACTATTCAAGGTTTTTTTCAAAAAATATCAGATAAAATAGAGGAATACAAAATAATTAAAGCTGATGAGAAAAGAAAAAAACAACTAGAAGAAATTAAAAAATTACAAAAAGAGCAGGAAGCTGAAGAGAAAAAAAATCAATTAAAAGAAAAATTTCAAATTGAACAAAAAAAAAGAGAATTAAGAGAGGAAGAAAAATTAGAAAAAGAAAGAACTAAAGATATAAAAATATTTTTAAAAAAAGAACAAGCTATAATTAGAAAAGAACAAGCAGAAAAACAACGAAAATTTCTTGAAGAATTAAAAATCGAAAAACAAATTGAAAAATTTAGAATTAGGGAAATTAAAGAATTAGAGATATTAGAGAAAATTTCTCTTAAAGAAAAAAGGGAAGACTACGCAGGTCTACAACAAAGAATTGAAAAGTTAAAAGAAAAATATCGTATTATTAGAGATCAGAAAATCAGAGATAGGGTCGAGGCTTTAGGCGTGCAGGTACAAGAAGATGACGATAGAGAAGTGCTTTTACAAAAAGAGAAAGAACATCGATTAATAAGACACAAAATTGAAAGTAGCCTTGAAAGTTTTTACAGAAGTGCAAGTAGCTTAGTTTTTCAATTAAATAAAAGACATATAACGAGGCATATGTCGATTTTCAGATGTATTGATAGAAGATTTGAAACTGGTGAAATATTTATAAAATGGGATGAGTCTTCAGATGAAGAATGGTTGATATTAATCTATATTAAAAATAATTTACCAGATGAAGGAATTATTATAGAAGATAAAAGTAATCCTGAAAAAAATATAATCCATGAAATTAAAACTTCAGAAATTTTTAAAGCTTCTGATTTAATGGTAGATTCATTGACGCAACTTATTTCGAAGGAGAGGGAAAAAAGGAAACAAAATTGAGTTTTTCAGTCACTTACATAAACTGAAACACCTCTAGAATTTATATCAACGTCAAACTTTTTGTGTAAAGGAGGAAATGCTCTTTGAGAACAATCTAATCTATCACATGTCCTACAAGAAACCCCTATAGGTATTTCTGTTTTTTTATCTGTTGTATCTATATTTTCTGTATAAATGAAATCTTTAGCATATTTAGCTTCACAACCTAATCCAATTGATAAAATACTTTTTGATTGACCAAATCTACCAACTCCTTTTTCTACAGTTCTTGCTATACACACATACTTTTCGCCATTTGTCATTTTACTTACAGCTGCTTGAATAACTCCTGGCCTAGTAAAGGCAGAATAGACATTCCATCTTGGACAAGCTCCTCCGTATCTTGGTATTTCTATTCCTGATAAGGAAAATCTTTTAGAAATATTACCAGCAACATCTACTCTTAGCATGTGAAAGGGTATCCCAGGTAATCTAGGATCTTGAAGACAAGTTACACGATGTGCAACTTGTTCAAATGAAGTAGCAAATGTATTTTGCAAAAGTTCTAAATCATATTTTAATTTTTTACATTCTGTATGAAATAATTTATATGGCATTAAAATAGCTGCTCCACAATAATTTAAAAGAGCAACCTTAGTTAATTTTTTTGACTCATCTGAAGGAAAAGTGAAATTTGATAAATATTCATTTATTTCATTGATCGCACCTTCATGAGCTATTTGAGCAGCAGCATATAATTTTTTTGTTTCAAGAGAAACATAATCACTTAATAAAAGTTCTTTTTTATTTTTATTATAAATTTTAGAAAAGGGTTTGTTTTCTTCAGGGATTATATCTCTAACAATAATTGAATATTCTGATTTAAGAAATTCACATAAAGCTATGTATCTTGTTCTATTATTTTTTTGTACTTTATTAAAAATTGAATTTGCGAAGTTTTCTAATTTAGGAAAGTAGTTTTTATTTTCTTGAAGAAAATCAGATATTACTTCTCCAGGAAAGGATGTTTTTCTACTATCAATAATTTTTCCTGATAAATTTTCAACTTTATTAATAATTTCATGATCTTTTTTTTTAAAATTATCTCCCAATTTAATTAAAGCTCTGGCTATTTTGGGATTGGTATTTACTAGATCTTGCACTTCTGGACCAAGAATATCCAAGTCCTCAAAAAGTTGATCGTCTAATAATTCAGAAATATTATTTGCTAAATTTAAATCAGATTTTTTAGTTAGATCGGATAGCTCTATTTTCAATTCTTGGCATACTTTTAATAGTAAATCCCCATCAATTTTTCTTTTCCCTCCTTCAATTAAATTTAAATAACTAGGTGATATGCCAAGTTGTTCTGCTAGTTTATTAGCCTGTATGCCCAACTGTCTTCTAAAAGCCTTAATTTTAGGACCAATTTTTAAATCTAATTGACTCATATTTTCTATTTGTAAATTTTGTCAATTATTATTTACAAGAAATTATTAGATTTTACAAGCATTATAATGATTTAAGTGGATATTGTAAATTTTGTAAATTATAAGATTTACATGAGCACTAAAAACAATAATAAAACACAAGATAATCAATCTAATATTACACTGAAAGAAGATCATAATCAGTATAATCAATCAGGTATTTACTTAAGAGACGATCATTGTGATTGGGGTTCAAGTGGTATGAATGAGTTCACTAATGAATATAGTGAAAACAAATAAGACCTCGAATTAAAATTTCTTAAACAAATAGGAGTAATATAGAATGAGCTCAGAAGCTAAAGTTTCGTACAATTTAAAAAGATTTGCAGGAATAAAAAGAGACTATACTCCGGAAGAAGTTGAAAGATTAAGAGGATCTTTTAAAATTGAATATTCAATATGTAAAAATCAATCAAAAAAATTATGGGAACTATTAAACTCTGAACCGTATATTAATACTTTAGGATCATTATCAGGCAATCATGCTGTTCAACATGCAAAAGCTGGTTTGAAAGCAATATATCTAAGTGGATGGCAAGTTGCAGCAGATGCAAATAGTGCAGGTGAAATGTATCCTGATCAATCTTTATATCCATATGATAGCGCTCCAAAACTTGTTGAGTCAATGAATAATGCATTATTAAGGGCAGATCAAATTCAACATATGGAAATTAAAGATGGAGATTTGCAATCTAATAATAAAGTTGATTATATGTTGCCAATTATTGCAGATGGAGAAGCAGGTTTCGGAGGACCACTAAATGTATTTGAATTAGCGAAAAAATTTATTAAAGCTGGAGCAGCAGGAGTACACTTTGAAGATCAGCTTGCAAGTGAAAAAAAATGTGGTCATATGGGCGGAAAAGTTTTAGTCCCTACAAGTACAATGATAAAAAATTTAAAAGCAGCGAGACTTGCAGCAGATATAGCAGATGTTCCATTGATTATTTTAGCAAGAACAGATGCAAATGCTGCTAAATTAATTACAAATGACCATGACGAAAATGATAAACCATTTTTAACTGGTGAAAGATCTCCTGAAGGTTTCTTTTATGTTAAGCATGGAATTGAACAGGCAATATCTAGAGGTTTAGCTTATGCTCCATACAGTGATCTTATTTGGTGTGAAACTGCACAACCCAATTTAGATGAAGCGAAAAAATTTGCAGATGCAATTCATGAAAAATTTCCTGGAAAAATTCTTGCATATAATTGTTCTCCATCTTTTAATTGGAAAAAACATTTGTCTGATGAAGAAATAGCTTCTTTTCAAGTTAAGATTAGTGAAATGGGATATAAGTTCCAATTTATTACTTTAGCTGGTTTTCATACACAAAATCTTGCAATTTTTGAATTGGCGGAACAATATAAATCTAAAGGTATGTCGGCTTATTCAAAGATACAACAGCAAGAATTTGCTAGAGAAAAAGATGGTTATACAAGTGTAAAACATCAAAGAGAAGTAGGGACATCTTATTTTGATGCTGTTTCAAATACTATTAGCTCAGGTCAAAGCTCAACAACAGCGATGGAAGGTTCAACTGAGACTGAACAATTTTAAATAATTTTTTTAATGTTCACTTCTGCATTGCTTTTAACAATTACATATATTTTATTTAAATATACAGTTTCATGGATAAAATATTATAACCAAATTGATCTAAGAATGCCAAACTCTCTATGGAGATATACTGCCGACTATAGAGTAAAAGATAAAAAAGACCTGTATGATTTAAGCGATAAACCATTTGTTATACTAAGAAATAAAAGAGACAGTTTAGTAACTATAATGTATTTTATTGTGATTCTTGCTTTTCTATTTTTGACTTATTTAATTACAGGTTTTGTAGATATAATTTTAGGTGGATAAAAATATACTATAGATTCAATTATAAATTCAACTGGAATTCAAGCGAGATAGTTAAATTTATCTAGTCTTTAATTTTTGAATTTGATCCCAAGCTGAGTTTATTGATCTCATTTTCTTTTTACTTTCTTCAATTACTTCCAAAGGAACCCCTTTACTCATCAATATATCTGGATGGTGTTCCTTGCTTAGCTTTAAATATTTTTTTCTTATAGACTGTAAATCATCTTCTGGTTTACATTTTAAAACAATGTATGGGTTTAATTTATCTGAACTTTTTCTACTTTCTTTAATAGAATTGAATTGAGATTGGGTTAAACCAAAAATTTGAGCTATATTTTGGATCATATTAAGCTCTGAACTGCTAACATTTCCATCTGCTTCTGCTATATAAAAAAGTATATTAATTACCTCTTCTAATACATTTAAATTATTTTTATAAATTTGTGCTATTTGTTTAGCATAAGGTTCATAACCGGTACTTTCTTCTTTAGCTTTATTAAATATTTTCCCCACTTGTTCAATTTCATTTTCTGGAATTTTTAATTTATCTTTTACAGCAATAAGCTCTTCTCTACTAACTACACCATCTGCTTTACTTAGTTTAGCTGATAGAACTATTAAGGATAATGCAAAAATTTGTTGTGGTTGGGCAAATGAACCAAACACTTTTCTACCAGATCTTGCTCTTGATATTTTTCCTCCAATTAATGAACCTAACAACATTCCAAAAGGACCACCTAAGGAAAAACCAACCATTCCACCAATTAAACTTCCCCAAATTGACATTTAATTAAACATTTTAAGTTATTTTTTTATTTTTTAATTTATGCAAAATAAATTAGTTTGTACATTAATGAATTTAAACTATTGAAAAAAAAAATATAACAGTTAAATCAGTATCATGAGTAATTTCTTTGATAAATCAGATTTAAGTAGAAAAGAAGCTGAAAATATAGTTTCTGACACATTACTGAAAAGTGATGATGGCGAATTATATCTAGAAAATTCAAAAACAGAGTCCATTTTATTAGATGATAATAAAATTAAAAACTCTAGTTATAGTTCTGATCTTGGTTATGGATTAAGAGCTGTTACAGGAGAAGTTGTTGCATATTCTCATTCAAACGAAATTTCAAAAAATTCTCTTAAACAATCAGCTGATAATTTGAGCTCTACTTTAAAATCAAAAAAAGGTGTCTATAATCATGACATCCCAAAGACAAACAAAAAACTATATAAAGATATTAATCCAATTGAAGAGAAATCGCTTAACTCTAAGCTAGAACTTTTAAAAGAGGTTAATAATTATGTAAGAGCAAAAGGAACGATTGTTCAACAAGTTACTGCTAGTTTTGCTGGGGAACATAAATCTATTGAAATTATTAGAGCAGGAGGTGAAGTATTGACTGATGTAAGACCATTAATTCGTTTTAATGTTTCGGTAATGCTTGAAAAGAATGGGAAAAAAGAAACTGGTGTATATGGAATTGGCGGAAGACAATCCTATGATGATTACCTTAAAAATGATAATTGGAAAAAAGTGTGTGATGAAGCTTTTAGGATTGCTTCTACAAACTTAGATAGTAAGCCAGCTCCTGCTGGAGAAATGAAAGTAGTTTTAGGACCAGGATGGCCAGCAATACTTATTCATGAAGCAATAGGGCATGGTCTAGAGGGAGACTTTAATAGAAAAAAAACATCTGCATTTCACGATTTAATGGGACAAAGAGTTGCAAGCGAAGGTGTTACTATTATTGATGATGGAACCTTGCATAATAGAAGAGGAAGCTTAACAATTGATGATGAGGGTACGCCAACAGAAAAAACAGTTTTAATTGAAAATGGTATATTAAAAAATTTTATGCAAGATCGCTTGAATGCAAGATTAATGAATACCAGATCTACTGGTAGTGGTAGAAGAGAGAGTTATAAGCACGTTGTTCTTCCAAGAATGAGAAATACAATGATGTTAAATGGCAAATATACTCAAGAGGAAATGATTAAATCAGTTGATAAAGGAATATTTGCGGTAAGTTTTGGTGGAGGCCAGGTTGATATTACATCAGGAAAATTTGTATTTAATTGTACTGAAGCATATGAAATTATAAATGGCAAAATAGGATCACCAATAAAAGGAGCAACTTTAATCGGTGATGGTCCATCAATCTTAAAAGAAGTTTCATTAGTTGGAAATAATATGATGCTTGATCCAGGCATAGGAACTTGTGGAAAAGCAGGACAAGGCGTTCCAGTTGGTGTGGCTCAGCCATCAATTTTGATTGATAAAATGACTGTAGGCGGAACTCAATTATAAATCGCATGGTCAAAGATCAAGATTATTTAAAAAAAACAGCTTCCTTTTGTGTAGAAATAGCAAAAAAACAAGGTGCAACAGATGTTACAGCATTAGTAATGAATTCAATTTCTGAAACTGTAAATTTTAGAAATAAAAAACTAGATGAGTCTGATAGATCAGATAGTTTAGTGGTCGCCATAGAAACTTATATTAATAAAAAAAAATCTAGCATAACCTCATCAAATCTTAGCGAGGATAACATTAAAACTTTAATAGAGCGATGTATCGAAACAACAAAAAATACACCTGCTGATGAATATAATTCTCTACCTGATAAAGATCAGCTAGCAACAAACATTTTAGATTTAAATTTATATGATGAAGACCACATAAGTAACGAAAAAAAAATTCAATATTTAAAAGAAGTTGAGGAAGCCGCGTTTGAAAAAAAAGAAATTACTAACACAGAAACTAGTTTTTCAGAAAAAAAATCAAATTTTATATTGGCAAATAGTGATGGATTTTTAAATGGATATAAGTCTTCGTCATTTTCTGCATCTTGTGTAGCTGTTGCAAAAGACTCCGATAATAACATGGAAAGAGATTATGAATTTACAAATACTTGTCATTTACAAGATATGCTTAAACCAAATCAAATTGGAGAGATAGCTGCAAAAAAAACAATACAAAAATTAAATCCCCAAAAAATAGAAAGTGAAAAAATTAGTATTATTTTTGATAGAAGAATTTCAAAGGGAATATTAAGTGTATTTGCAAATGCAATATCTTCATCTTCTATAGCTAGAGGTACTTCATTTTTAAAAGACAAAATAAATGAAGATATATTCTCAAAATCAATAAATATTTTTGATAAACCAGATATATTTAAAGGATTAGGTTCAAGATATTTTGACTCAGAGGGAGTTAAAACAGAAGAACTAAAATTAGTAGATCAAGGTGTTTTAAAACACTATTTGGTAGATACTTATAATGGTAAAAAATTAAACCTAAAATCAAATGGTAGAAGTGGTGGAGCTACTAATTTATATTTTGAAAAGGGGTCTATTTCTTATAGAGATCTTTTAAAGTTAAATAATAGAATTTTATACATTACTGAAACAATTGGACATGGAAGTAATTTGGTTACAGGAGATTATTCTGTTGGAGCTACAGGATTTATGGTTGAAAATGGTATGTTCAAATATCCAGTAAGTGAAATTACTATTGCAGGAAATTTCAAAGATATATTTAAAAATATAACCTTAGCAGATGATCTCGAATTTAAATATTCAACAAACGCGCCAACAATGTTAGTTGAAGGAATGGTTGTGGCGGGTAAATAAAATATTTTTATTCAAAGTTCTTAAGTCTATACTCCCACTTACCTAGTCTTTTATAAGAAACTTTTAATATTAAATTACTTTTTTCATCCAACCAAATATCAAAATTTAACTTTTTATCTTTTGGTAAATTTTGGTTTTTAGATTTTAAGGTGTAATGTTTAGTTGCATAAATTTTTCCATATAATTCGATATTTTCTTTGCCTATAAAATTAATTACTTGTTTTTTTATACTACCAGATAAAGGGCTTATTTGTTTATCTGATTCTAATATCTTATGATTCCACCAATTTCCAATTATTATGTTTACATCTGTTTCGCCTTTAAATGATGAACCATTAATTATATATTTATCTTTTGTTTTATTATATTTTAAATTTACATATTTTTCTTTTTTATTTTGAAAAGTATTTGAATTAAAAAAAATTAACTTATCGTTGACATATTTTTCATGCGCTTCGCTTGAAATTGAAAAAGCTGTAATACCAAATAATTTCACTTTAAATTTTGTATAATTTTTTACATTTAAAGAATTTTTACCACGTTCAAAAAAATAATTACTATAACCAATTATTTTATTATCTTTAAAAATTTCCATATTAATGACTTTTATCCCATCATAATGCGAGCTATGACCCATCGCATTAGAGGAAACAAAAATTATAATAAGAACATAAATATATTTTTTCATAGGAATTTTTATTATAAAGTAGTAGATAGCATTTAAATATGTTTTTATCCTTAAAAAATATCCCAAAAGTCAAATGGAGTTCAGATTCACCATTAAATTTTAAACCAAAAATTTCAACATTTTTCTTTTTGTGTTTTGGTTTAATTTTATTTGGATTGGGGGAAGGTTTATTAATAGTTTCTTTAACAGGGGCTTCCCCATGGACTGTTTTTGCCGAAGGAATATCATTATATGTAGATTTTTCAATTGGTACCGTGACTTTTTTTGTTAGTTTAGTAGTAATTTTTCTTTGGATTTTTTTAAATCAAAAGCCAGGTATTGGAACATTATTAAACGCTTTAATAGTTGCATTTATGATAGATGTTTCTATAGCTTTTATTCCTTCACCTGAAAATTACATTTCACAATTGTTATTAGCCTTATTTGCAGTTCTTATTGTAGGTCTTGGAAGTGGTTTTTATTTAGTTGCTAATTTAGGGCCAGGCCCTAGAGATGGATTAATGACAGGCTTACAAAGAAAAACAAATTTTCCTATAGCTGCTGTTAGAGCTTTTTTAGAAATTTCAGTTGTTAGTATCGGATGGTATTTAGGCGGTACAGCTGGTATAGGAACATTATTGTTTGCATTTGGAGTTGGACCTGCTGTTGCTTTGGGACTTTTTATAGTAGGAAAAATCTTTAATTAAGCTGCAGAAGCTGAAGATTTCTCATTTTTTTTTCTCTCATGTGGATCAAGGATAGCTTTTCTTAATCTACAAGATTTTGGAGTTATTTCTAATGCTTCATCTGAATTAAGTATACTTAGTTGCTCAGCAATTGACATTTTTCTAATTGGTGTAAGTACTACATTTTCATCAGTTCCTTGCGTTCTCATATTGGTAAGTTTTTTACCTTTCATTACATTTATTATCATATCTCCAGGTTTAGGAGACAATCCTACAATCATTCCAGTATAAACTGGATCGTTATGTGTAACAAACATTTCACCACGCGCTTGTAAATTAAATATTGCAAATGCAACGGCCTTTCCTTGTTCCATTGAAATTAAAGCTCCATTCCTTCTACCTTCCATTTCACCTTCAAATTCACCATATGAATGGAAAATTCGATTAATTACTCCATTTCCTTTAGTTAAAGTTAGAAATTTACTAGTATAACCCATTAAACCTCTGGTTGGTGCATGAAAAATAATTCTCTTTTTATTTTTTCCAGTGTCTTTCAATTCAATTAATTTACCTTTTCTTCTATTCATAGAGTCAATTATTTTAGAAGAAAATTCTTCATCTAAATCCAATGTTATTTCTTCTATAGGTTCAAGTTTATTTCCATTGATATCTTTTTTGAATAAAACTTTTGGAGGACTTACGGTCATTTCAAAACCTTCTCTTCTCATTTGAGTAAGTAAAATTTCAAGCATAAGTTCTCCACGACCACTAATTTCAAATGCATCATTATTTTTATTTTCAAAAAAATTAATTCCAACATTATTTTGTGCTTCTAATACCAATCTATCTCTGATTTGTGTACTTGTTAATTTTTTACCTTCGGTACCTGCAAGAGGAGAGCTATTAACTGTTATAGTAATCGACATAGTAGGTGGATCTATTGGTGTAGCTTCTATAGGTTTTAAAATTTCTAAATCACAAATTGTATCTGCTACATTTGCTTTTTCTAAGCCAGCAATTACAACAATATCTCCTGCTTCACCAATTTCTATAGGTACTTTTTTAGTTCCTTCGTATCTAAAAATTTTAGTTAATCTACCTTCGTCTACTTTTTCTCCTTTAAGATTAATGGCCTTTATTTGTTGATTTGCTTTAGCTGTTCCTTGAGAAATTTTTCCAACCAGGCTTCTACCTAAAAAACTATCTGCATAAAGCAAAGTAGACAGCATAGCAAAAGGTTTTGACCTATCTAGATTTTCTGGCTGAACATGTTCTGTAATTAAATCTAATAAAGGATGAAGGTTTTCTCTTGGACCATTAACTTCTTTACTAGCCCAACCAGATCTACCACTTGCATATAAAACTGGAAAATCTAATTGTTCTTCATTAGCATCTAAACTTACAAATAGATCGAAAGTTTCATCTAAAACTTCATTCGCTCGTTGATCTAATTTATCAAGTTTATTAATAACAACAATTGGCTTGAGTCCTTGTTTAAGAGCTTTTGCTAAAACAAATTTTGTTTGTGGCATTACTCCTTCTGCAGAGTCTATAAGCAATAAAGCTCCATCCGCCATGCTTAAGACTCTTTCTACTTCTGCCGCAAAATCTCTGTGACCCGGTGTATCAATAATATTAATTCTTGAATTTTTCCAATTGATAGAAGCTGGTTTAGCTAAAATTGTAATTCCTCTTTCTTTCTCTAATTCGCCGCTGTCCATTAATCTTTCATCAACAACTTCATTTTCTCTAAATGATCCACTTTGTTTCATCAATGTATCAATTAAAGTAGTTTTACCATGGTCAACGTGAGCGATGATTGTGATATTTCTAATATTACTAGCCATAATTTGAGGCTCTTATACATTAATTGGCTGATTTGAAAACTTAAAAAAATTTAATATTCGGTTATTAATTGATGTTTAAAAAAAAATTCATTTCTTGAGATTGTTTGAAAAACCTATAGATACCCAACTATAAATTAAAATTATTAAAGAATTAACAAATATATTTCCTAAAATTTTAAATATCTAAAATGGAAAATTTTCAATTATTAAAAATAGAAGAGTCTCTAGGGTATTCGCTTAAAAAAATGAACTTTAGGGCCCCAACCCCAATCCAGAGTATGGCAATTCCTGTGGCATTAGAAGGAAATGATATATTGGGAACTGCTCAAACAGGAACAGGAAAGACATTAGCTTTTAGTATTCCTCTAATTAATAAATTAATCTTAGATAAGAATGCTTTGGCATTAGTTATGTGTCCCACAAGAGAACTAGCCTCTCAAGTAATGGATGCAATAAAAAGTCTTCTTAGTGACAAGATTAATATTAAAACTGCATTACTTATAGGTGGGGAGTCAATGCAAAAGCAGTTGAGACAATTAGGTAAAAGATCAAGAATAATTGTTGGTACACCTGGTAGAATTAATGATCATCTAAAAAGAAAAAGTTTAAATTTATCAGCT
>MDSV01207002.1_pt1 | contig 23195 bp, 25 predicted proteins | sample 810851 | NCBI WGS metagenome assembly MDSV01 (sample SAMN05326640, study PRJNA326480) | marine metagenome | isolation source: seawater | place: Atlantic Ocean: North East | collected 2012 | reverse complement strand
TAAACCAAGAAAAATCGCTCCATTAAACTTTCTTGGATCAAGTTTATTTTTAAATTTTTTAAGAGCAAAATAAGAAAAAATAATTGAAATTTTTGAAAATATATTTTCTTTTAAAGATCTTTTGAGCGAATCTGTTATAAATTTTGCTGTTCCTTCTGCAGTTTTCAAAGCGACATTTCCAGTAAAGCCGTCTGTAACAATTACATTTGAATCTCCTTCCATTAATTTATTTCCTTCAATAAAACCATTAAATTTAAAATCTCCAAAATCACTAATTTTTTTTAATTTTGAATAAGCTTTCTTCAAAATATCGGTTCCTTTAATTTCTTCAGACCCAATATTTAATAATGCAACTTTTGCATCCTCTAACGGATATAAAGATTTAAATAGAGCTGCACCCATCTCTGAAAAATCAACTAAATTTTTTTCATCACATTCAATGTTAGCACCTAAATCTAAAACTACACTCATCCCCTTTTTGCTTGGCCATAGACCAGCGAGGGCTGGTTTACTAACCGATTCTATTGTTTTAAGAAGCATTCTTGATATCACAAACATCACCCCAGTATTTCCTGCTGATAGAGTTATGTTTGAATCAGAATTTATTTGTGAATTAATCGCATTCCACATACTGCTATCTTTTGAATTTTTAATAGCAGTTAAAGGAGTTTCGTCATCAGAAACTGTAGATGATGAATGAAAAACTTTTACAAAATTATCTTTTATTTTATATTTTTTAAGTTCTTGATTTATTAACTTTTCATCTCCAAATAAATTAAAATGATAATCTTTTTTATCTTTGTTTTTTTCCAGAAAAATTGATAGACCTTGTATTGTTTTGCCTGGAGATTTCTCCCCACCCATTGCATCTATTGCAATAATAATTTTATCTTTCATGATTTAGATTAACAACTATACGTCTAGTATTTTTTTTCCGTTATAATAACCAGTTTTTAAATCTATGTGGTGAGACAATCTATATTCACCACTTTTTTTATCCTCAACTATATTGATTGACTTTACACGATGATGGGATCTTCGCATATTACGTCTTGAGGGTGTTGTCTTGCGTTTTGGTACAGCCATTTGTTTTAATATTTAAATTTAATTTCACCTTTTAGCATACTATTGTCATTTAATTCAAAACAAAATTTATAAAATTCTTTAAAATATATGGCTAATTTATCAATAATTTCATCTTTGTTTTCGTTAGTGATTTCTAAATGCTTTTTCAAGATGTTTTTGTCAATTTCAAAAACTTTTTTATCCTCTATTCTAATTTTAAGTAAAATATCATAAAATTTTTGAGTTAAAAGTTTCATTTTTTTATTAACTGCTACATCTCCATGTCCGAGCTCTCTTAAATTATATTCAATATTTTGAAATATATTATCAAAAATTTTTTGAGGAAATTTACTTTTATTTTTGTTCTTGAATATGATTAAAATAAGACAAAAATGTATAAAAATAAGATTTATTCTCGTTAAAAAGTTGTCTTTTAAATGAATTTTTTTATAAAAAAAAATATTTCGTGATAATTCGATTAATTTGTTATAAAGAGAGTTGTTATGAGCATTATAAATAGCAAACATTCTAATATAATATATATCATATTTTTTTTAATTTTTTTACAAAACTGTACTTTAAAAGAGTCCAATAAGTCACATGGTATTAATTTCTTAGAAAATAGAGAAAAAATTTTAGTTATTAATAAAACTAATCAAAATGATGTAATAAAACTTATCGGTAACCCTCACACAATCTCAATAAATGATAAAAATACTTGGGTTTATTTTGAAAGAACAATATCTAAGGGTAAATTAGTAAAACTTGGTCGAGATGTCTTAAAAAAAAATAATGTTTTAGAACTAAAGTTTGATAAGTACGGGGTGCTTAAAAACAAAAAAATATACACAAAAAAGGATATGAAAAAAGTAAAATACTCAAAATCAACAACTGAAAACAATGTTTCCCAGCAAAGTTTTGTTGGTAAATTTCTATCAAGTGTAAAACAAAAGATGTATGGAAAAAGAAAATTTTAATGAGCTATTACTGCTAAAAGTAAAAGTGCTACTATATTAGTGATTTTTATCATAGGATTAACTGCTGGTCCTGCTGTATCTTTATAGGGATCCCCAACCGTATCACCTGTAACCGCTGCTTTATGAGCCTCAGAGCCTTTTCCTCCAAAATTTCCGTCTTCAATATATTTTTTTGCATTATCCCAAGCACCTCCACCTGCGGTCATCGATACTGCAACAAATAATCCTGTTACTATTACTCCAAGTAACATTGCACCTAAAGTAGATAAAGCTGCTTCAATGCCTCCGATAGGTAAAATAATTAGATATACTACTACTGGAGATAAAACTGGAAGCAAAGATGGAATTATCATTTCTTTAATTGCCGATTTAGTTAATAAATCAACTAATCTTCCATAATCTGGTTTTCTTTTCCCTTTCATTATGCCAGGAATTTTTTTAAATTGTCTTCTTACTTCTATCACTACCGCGCCACCCGCTCTTCCTACGGCCTGCATCCCCATCGAAGCAAACAAATAAGGAAGCATTCCGCCAACTAATAAACCAACTACAACAAACGGATTTGATAAATCAAAACTCACATTTATACCTTCTAAAGCTGATCCTTTAACATTTGAAAAAAACTTAATATCTTCAGTATAAGCTGCAAATAAAACTAAAGCACCTAGACCGGCAGAACCTATCGCATATCCTTTTGTAACTGCTTTAGTTGTGTTTCCTACAGCATCTAATGCATCAGTTGTCTTTCTTACAGATTTTGGAAGTTTAGACATTTCTGCTATTCCGCCAGCATTATCTGTAACTGGGCCATACGCATCTAAAGCAACAACCATACCTGTAAGAGCAAGCATTGATGTTACTGCAATCGCAATTCCAAATAAACCAGCAATATGGTTTGTAAATAAAATTCCTATTACAATTATTAAAGCTGGTATTGCCGTTGCTTCCATAGAAACAGCCAGACCTTGAATTACATTTGTGCCATGACCAGTAGTTGACGCACTAGCTACTGACTTTACAGGTCTATAATTTGTTCCTGTATAATATTCAGTAATCCAAATTAGTAATCCAGTAATGACGAAACCTGATATAGCACATATATATAAATCAAAACCTGTAAAAGATTTGCTTGATGAACTAAAAGATTGATCCATACCTAAAACAATGTTTGTTATTGGATATAAAATGATTAAAGAAAGAGCTGCTGTTACTACAAATCCTTTATATAGAGCACCCATTATATTATTATTTTTTCCAAGCTTCACAAAAAATGTTCCAATTATTGATGTTAATATACAAGAACCTCCTATAGCCAACGGATAAACCATCATATTTGGTTCATTAATAAAAAAAATAGAAGCTAAAACCATTGTTGCTACTATAGTAACTGCATAGGTTTCAAAAAGATCTGCAGCCATTCCAGCACAATCTCCAACATTGTCACCTACATTGTCGGCTATAACCGCTGGGTTTCTTGGATCATCTTCTGGTATGCCTGCTTCAACCTTTCCTACTAAATCAGCTCCTACATCAGCACCTTTAGTAAAAATTCCACCTCCTAGTCTTGCAAAAATTGAAATTAAGGAGGCACCAAATCCCAAAGCTACAATTGCGTTAATTATTTCTCTTTTTTCAACTTTTAATTCAATTAAAATGTAATAATAAATAGTAATAGCTAATAAAGCTAAACCAGCAACGAGCAATCCTGTAATAGCACCGGACTTAAATGCCATTGTTAATCCAGATTGTAAACTTTTTCTTGATGCTTCAGCTGTTCTTACGTTGGCTTTAACTGAAATTAACATGCCCACATAACCAGCTACTCCAGAAAGTGCGGCTCCAATAAAGTAACCAAGTCCAACTAATAAACTAAAAAAATAACTAACAATAATTAATACAACGATACCTACTAAAGCTATTGTTTTATATTGTCTGTTTAAATAAGCTTTAGCTCCAATTTGAATTGCTTCTGCAATTTCTTGCATTTTAGCGTTACCAGGGCTTGATTTGATTATCTCTAAAGATAGTTTGTAGCTATAAAGTACAGCTATTAAGCCTGTAAATATTATTAAATAAAGTAATTCATTAATTGATGACATAAATTTTTATGTGATAAATGCCAAATATATTAATCAAACGCAAGTATTTCTTTTCAATTAAATAAAGATGTTTACAGCTAAATTTAAATAGAATCTCTAATATTTTTAGATATTTTATCTAGAATGGCGTTTAAAAACTTAATTTGAGCTTTTTCCAAAAAAAACTCTGAAGTCTTGATATATTCACTGATAATTACTTTTCTTGGGTTGTTGTGCTTAAAAATTAACTCAAAAATAGCTGCAAAAAGTATTGTTTTTAATATTTTATCCGTTCTTTTTAGATCTAAATCCTTAGCTAAATATTTTTTGATTGTTTCCTCTATTAGTTCTTTTCTTTCGATTGTTCCTTCCACAACATCTTTGATGAATTTTTTATACTGACTTTTTGGATATATTATCTTCTCATCTGGATTAAGAGAAGCCCCATATAACTTTTGTACTACTCGTATTCTAGGGCTTTTATCTTCTTTTTTAATTGTTTGAGACATTTTTTAAAACTGAAATTACAGCATTTGCAGCTTCTTTACCTTTGTCTAGTCTTGCTAAAGCTTGTTTTTTGTTAAAACAAGTTAATACAGCATTCCCAATTGGTTTCTTTTCTTGAATAGATATAAACATAATACCGTTAGTAATAGACTTTGAAATTAAATCAAAATTTGCTGTTTCACCTTTAATAATACATCCAATAGCAATGAATCCATCATAATTTTTAGAAAGTTTAGATATTGTCCCAGGAATTTCAAATGCACCTGGTACTTTTATAATATCAAGTTTTTCTATGTCAGAATCTTTTAATTCTTTTTTGGCAGAATTACAAATTTCATTGGTAATTTCTGAGTTATAAGTTGAAAGAACAATACAAATTTTTTTCATTATTTAATAATTTCTTGTTTTGTTATCTTTATACCATAACCTTTTAAAGCAATAATACGTTTTTTAGATCTTGTTACTAATATCATCTTTTTGATATTTAATTCTTTTATTATTTGAGCTCCTATACCATAATATCTTAATATTTTGTTACTTTCAGAAGAAAAAGAATTTGAATTACTTCCTTTTACAAGAACGAGTGCAAAATTGTTAAATTTATTCAAATGTTTTAAAGAATTTTTAAATAAATCTTTTTTAAAATTAAGAAAACTATTGAAAATATTTGTGGATATTACTCTTACTCTAGAAGGTTTATTTGCATTAAATCTTCCTTTTGTTATTGCATAATGTTCCGAGTTATCTAACGTGTTTTTAAAAGTTTTTAAATCAAAAGTGCCAAATTTTTTAATATTTATTTTTCTATTTGCTATAACTTTAACTAATCTTTCGTTTTTTAATCTATGAGAAATTAAATCTTCAATTTTAGCTATATTAAGTTTATGTTTTTTTGCAAATACTACCAAGTCTTTGTAACGAGCCATGGTACCATCTTCATTCATAACTTCACAAATTACTGCGCTAGGATTTAATTTAGCTAATTTAGAAATATCAATTGATGCTTCAGTATGACCTGCTCTTTCAAGAACTCCACCGGCTTTTGCTACTAATGGAAAAACGTGTCCCGGAGATACAATATCTCTTCTCGTGGAATTTCCATTAATTGCAACTTTAATTGTTTTGGCTCTATCATGAGCAGAGATTCCTGTTGAAATTCCCTTTTTTGACTCTATCGATACCGTAAAAGCTGTTTGATTTCTAGATTTGTTAATTGATGACATTAATTTTAAATTTAATTTCTTAACTTTTTGTGGGGTGAGAGCAAGGCAGATTAAACCTCTACCGTGCTTTGCCATAAAATTAACTTTTTTTGAATTACATTTTGAGGCAGGCACAACAAGATCGCCCTCATTTTCTCTATTTTTATCATCAACCAAAATAAAAATTTTTCCTTTTTTTGCATCTTTCAGAATTTCTTTAATAGAGGAAAGTTGTTTCTTTTTCATTTTAATTCTTTAGTTTTAAAAGGTACTTACCAAAAATATCAAATTCAATATTAACTAGATAATTAGGTTTTAATTTTATCAAATTAGTAAGTTTAAGAGTATGTGGTATAATTGTAATTTGAAAACCTGTTTTAGTTATTTTTGAGATTGTTAAAGAAACTCCATTCACTGATATTGAGGCTTTTTCAACTAAATATTTTTGGAATTTATTAGGAATTTTTAAATCTATAACCCAAGATTTTTCAATTATTTTAATATCTTTAATTTTTGCAGTTGTATCAACGTGCCCTTGCGTGTAATGCCCTGAGATTTTTTTTCCAAAATATAATGATTTTTCCATATTAATAGATTTACCTATGCTTACATTTTTAAAATTAGATCTTTTTAATGTTTCTTTTGATAAATAAAAAAAGAATGAATTTTTATTTTTTATTCCTATAAGAGTTAAACATACTCCATCACAGGAAACTGACTCGCCTATATCACTTTTTTTTAATTTGATATTTGATTTTATTTCAATAACAGAACTTCCCAAAACATACCTAGGATTTTTTTTAATATTTTTAATAATTCCTTGATCGTAAATTATTCCATTAAACATTTTTGAAACTCTTTTTTAAAAGTTTATCACCAAAGAGGTTTACCTTGATAATTTTTTCATTTTTAATATTTTTAATAAAAAAACTTTTACAATTATTTTTTCCTTTTTTTTTGAGTTTATAAGAAGACTTGAATATATACAAATTGTTAATGATTTTGTTCTTGTGTAAAAATTTTAAAAAAATTAATCCTGACTCAACCAAAATTCTTGTATATCCTAATGAATTTAGTCTTCTAAATATGTTTAAAAAATCTAATTTATTATTCATTTTTGAGATTTTTACTATCCTTATATTTTTTTTTTTTAAATAATTTTCTTTTTTTTTATTGTTAGTTTGAGTAAATAAAATTATTTTTCTTTTTTTAATTTCAGATATTTTAGTGGATCTTTTTAATTTGAGTTTTCTATCAATAATAATAATATCTGGAGATTTATTTTCTAAGCCCTCTATTCTGCAATCTAATTTTGAGTTATCTGTATTTATTGTTTTAGATGTTGAAAGAATACAATCATATCGTGATCTGATCAAGTGGCCTCTTTTTAGGGAATGATTGTTGCTTATCCATTTATTTTTTTTATTAATAGAAAAATAATCTTTTGAAATTGCAATCTTAGCATCTATTAGGGGAATCTTTTTTTTTTTATTTAAATGATAACTTTCATAAAACTTTTTAGCATATGAGTTAAGAAGACCCGTGTTTAAATCTATTTTATTCCTTTTAAAAATTCTTTTTGATTTTTTAGAAGTTCTTTCATCAATATCATAGATCGGAAAATAAACTTTTTTAATTTTCTTTTTTATAATAATTTTGGTACAGGGTGGTGTGACGCCGTAATGTGAACAAGGCTCTAAAGTTACAAATATGTTAGAATTATTAAATCTTTTTTTTTTCTTTAAAGCATTATATTCAGCATGTGGTCTTCCATTTAAAGAAGTTTGTCCAGATGATATTATTGATCCGTTTTGTTCCACCACACAGCCAACTGAAGGATTTTTTCCTGTTGATCCTAAATTAATTTCAGCTTGGTAGAAGGCTAATTTAGCAAATAGATTATTTTTTGCTTTTGTATTCATCTAATTTGCCAACATATTCTTCAAATTCTTCAATTTCTTTAAAATTTGTATAGACTGAAGCAAATCTTATATATGCAATTTTATCCATTTCTTTTAATCCTTCCATTACCATCTTCCCAATTACACTCGATTGAACCTCTGTCTGTCCCATTTCTTCTAGTTCTCTTGAAATTTTTGAAATGAACTTTTCTACAGTATCACTGTCTATAGGTCTTTTTTTCAAAGCAATGAAAATTGATTTTGCCAATTTTTCTCTTTCAAAAGGAGTTTTTCTTCCATTTTTTTTGACTATTGTTAATTCTCTAAACTGAACTCTTTCGAATGTTGTAAACCTTTGTCCTCCACCACAAGTACAGGCTCTTCTTCTTCTTACAGCGGTACCATCTTCAGTTGATCTAGAGTCCACCACTGAAGTATCTTTTTCTCTACAAAAAGGACAAAGCATAGTTATTTTTTAATGTTTAGTCACTATATATAGGGAAAGAGGCACAAAGATCAATAACCTCTTTTTGAACTTCTTTTTCTATTTTCGAGTTATTTGCACCATTTTTGCTTAGTCCTTTGACTACTTTAGAAATTAAATCTGCTATTAAAATAAATTCATTAGGACCAAATCCTCTTGTTGTACAAGCCGGAGTACCTAACCTAATTCCTGAAGTTATCATTGGACTTTGAGTATCAAATGGAATCCCATTTTTATTGCAAGTAATATTTGATCGTCCAAGAGTAGCTTCAGCGTCTTTTCCAGTAACATTAAAGTCTCTTAGGTCTACAAGCATTAAATGAGTATCTGTTCCTCCTGAAAAAATCTTAAAACCATTGTTTACTAATCTTTCTGATAAAAGTTTTGCATTGCTTATAACTTTTTTTGAATAAGTTTTGAATTCATTAGAAAGAGCTTCCTTAAAACAAACAGCTTTTGCTGCAATAACGTGCATCAATGGACCTCCTTGGAGCCCAGGAAAAATAGCACTGTTAAATTTTTTAATTAAATCTTCTTTATTGGTTAATATAATTCCACCTCTTGGACCACGCAAAACTTTGTGGGTTGTTGAGGTAACAACGTCAGCATATTGAACTGGGTTCGGATACACTCCACCTGCTACTAAACCTGAAAAATGAGCCATATCTACTAGCATGTATGCTTTAACCTTATCGCAAATTTCTCTAATTCTTTTAAAGTCTATTGTTCTTGAGTACGCACTTCCCCCAGCAATAATTAGTTTTGGTTTATGTTCTGTCGCTAATTTTTCAATATTTTCGTAATCAATAAAACCTGTGTCTTTGTTTACGTCATAATGGATTGCATTAAACCATTTGCCTGATTGAGCAGGTTTTGCACCATGAGTAAGATGTCCTCCTGAATTTAAACTCATACCAAGTATTGTGTCGCCTGGTTTAATTAAAGCCAGATATACAGCTCCGTTTGCCTGAGCGCCTGAATGAGGTTGTACATTTGCAAAATTACAATTAAATAATTTTTTTGCTCTTTCAATTGCTAAATTTTCTGAAAGATCAACATGTTCACAACCGCCGTAATACCTTTTGCCTGGATATCCTTCAGCATATTTATTAGTTAGCACTGAACCTTGTGCTTCCAAAACTGCTTTTGAAACAATATTTTCTGAAGCAATTAACTCAATATGGTTTTGTTGTCTTAAAAATTCTTTTTTAACAGATTCATAAAGTTCATTGTCAGAATCTTTTAAGCCTAGCCTAAAAAAATTGTTCAAAAATTTATCTACTTTAAATGCTGTGGACATATTTATATTAAATCTTTTTAATTCTTCTTAAATGTCTTCCGCCTTCGAATTTGGTCTCTAAAAAAATAGAGATTAATTTAAATGCGTCTTTTTTATTAATTAATCTTGATCCTAAAGATATAATATTAGCATTATTATGTTGTCTAGACAATCTCGTAGATTTAAAATTATAACAAACTGCTGCTCTTATTCCTTTAATTTTGTTAGCAGTTATTGCCATTCCAGTTCCTGAGCCACAAACTAATATTCCAACATCGCTCTTTCCAGATTTTATCCTATTTGAAACTTTTTTTGCAAAATCTGGATAATCAACTGACTTATTATTTAAAGGTCCTAGATCTATCGTGGAAATATTATTGTCAATTAAAAGATTTTTAATATTATTTTTTAAAAGAAAGCCCGCATGGTCTGAAGCAATACAAACTTTTTTAAATATTGATTTCAATTTTTTTTAAAAGGATTTTCCAAAACACAAGCGACTAGGTGAATTCTAGCTTGTTCACCGCCGTTAAAAAAATTATGATACTTTGTATTGTTGGTTATAGTGACGTGCCCATCAGCTGGTAAATGTTTTGCAACATTTTCAATAACCATAGAGCAGCCCAAATTAGTTATAATTGGAATGTGAAGTCTAGGTTCAGGATCTTTGTGCCAACTTAAAACTGATCTAGGTTCTTTCAATAATAGTCTTACTCTACCAAGTTTAAATTTTTTTTTAAGAGCAGTATATACATCATTAAAATATGTGTTTTGAAATTCTGGAACTATTTGAGTATATTTAGACTCATCAATTGGTATATCTCTTGCCACTTCCTTGCCTTTCTCATCTGGAATAGTCCAATAAATACCTCGAATGTTGTTACCTTTAATTGAGTCCTCGTCATTAGGAATTTGATTTAATGGAATTGCACCAAAATTAGTTACGCCAGGAGATGCAAATTGTCTTTTTTTTAAAATTAATTCTAGGTCTTGTCTAAGCTTAGAAATATCAAATTTTAAATTAGGAACTTGATAAAAATCAGAATAATCTAGTTGCGCCATACATCCTTTTTAAATTACTATAATGTTAATTATAATATAATATTTGTCGCATCAAACAAAATTTTATAACCTATATACTTATATACATGATGATAGCAGGTAAATTTCCTAAAGTTAGATTGCGAAGAGTTCGCAACTCAAAATGGATACGAAAACTAGTCTCAGAAAATGATCTAAGTGTTAACGATCTAATAATGCCAATCTTTGTTAGAGATGGAAAAAACAAAGTAGAATCTATTAAAACAATGCCGGGTATTCATAGATATTCCGTAGACAAATTAAATCTTATAATTAATAAAGTTAAAAAAAATAAAATTCCGATGGTTGCACTTTTTCCCTACACTCCAAAAAATAAAAAAGATAAATTTGGAACTGAAGCTCTAAATAAAAATAATTTGATTTGTAAAGCCTTAAGATTCATAAAAAAAAGGTATTCTGAAATAGGAGTAATGTGTGATGTTGCATTAGATCCATATACATCTCATGGTCATGATGGTGTTATAATTAATAAAAAAATTGATAATGATAAAACTATTAAAATTTTAGTTAAACAAGCTTTGTTGCAAGCTGAGATGGGATGTGATGTTATTGCACCTTCTGACATGATGGATGGAAGAGTTGGGATAATTAGAAAAGCTTTAGATAAAAATAACTTTCAAAATATATGCATAATGTCCTATGCAGCTAAGTATGCATCAAGTTTTTATGGACCATTTAGAGATGCTGTTGGATCTAAAATTAATTTAAAATCAGATAAAAAAACTTATCAAATGGACTATAGAAATTCAAATGAAGCATTTCGAGAGGTTTCTTTGGATATAAAAGAAGGTGCTGATATGATTATGATTAAACCGGGTATGCCCTATTTAGATATTATCAGAAATATAAAGAATACTTTTAAAATTCCAGTATTTGCATATCAAGTTTCTGGAGAGTACAGTATGATTAAATTTGGTGTAAAAAACAAACTTATCTCAGAAGAAGCTATTTTGGAAAGCTTGATTGCGTTTAAGAGAGCTGGTGCTTCTGCAATAATTACTTATTTTGCTTTAGACATTGCAAAAAAGATAAGTAAAACTTAATTAAAATAATTTTCTAAAAGAATTCTGGATTTTGGGAACATTAAGTTGTTAGGTAAAAAAAATTTATTTAACATTAAGTTCCTTGTAAAATTTAAGGCTGCTTTAATACTATTACTATCAATATTATCATTTTTATTGTTGTCAATTAAAAAATTGGGAACTTGGTATTTTATACTATCTATTTTTATAATTATAAGATTGTTTGAATACTTTATTTCCTTCATAAAGTTTTTTAAATTTGGATCAAAACCTAATTCTTTCAATAAATTTAACTCCCAGTAGATATATGGAATTATCCAACTTTTTGAATTAAGATTATTTATCAAATCATTTAATGAGTTATAAACATTTTTATAAGGTTGAGAATCTGGTAACAATACATTGAGAAGAGAAGAAAGCGACAATAAAGCTGTAGTTCTTATTTTATCGTCAAAATACTTTGGTGAAATTGCTTCTATTAATTCAGTTTTAAAATAACCAATCTTATTAATATTTTTTGTAGAATAAAAGATAAAAATTTTGTTAGATATTTGCAAATAGTTTCTAATTTTTCTAGAATTTCCACCATAAACAATCCCACTAACTTTTCCAAATAAATTAGTAAAAACATTTACTATATTAGCGTTTTCTCTAAATTTTCTTTTTGATAGTAAAAAGCCTTCATCTTCCCAGTTCATAGTTAAATTTTTATATCTAATAACAATTTATTTGCTGCATTTTGTTGGGCATTTTTTTTTGATGTTCCAGATGCATAATATTTTTTTGAATTTTTAATATGAACCTCAACTTTAAAAATTGGACTATGTTGAGGACCTGTTTGTTTAAAAATTTTATAAACTGGTAAAATTTTATACTTTTTAAGACTATATTCTTGTAGCTTTGTTTTAGCGTCAACCTTTGTTACAAAAGACTTTTTAATAAAATCTTCCCAATATGATAAAATAAATTTTTTTGCTATTTCTAGTCCTTGGTCTAAATAAATACTTCCAATTAAAGCTTCTAGCCCATCACCTAAAATTTTGTCGTCTGATCTTCTTAGCTTTTTACTGGAGTCACCTCTTACAATATATTTTTTAAGATTAATCTTTTTCGCTATTAACAAACACGTTTTTTTATTAACTAAATTTGAAAATTTTTTATCTATAGCACCCTCTTTTTCATCAGGGTAAATTTCCAATAATTTTTCAGATAAAATCAATCCTAGCACTCTATCCCCTAAAAACTCTAATTTTTCATTATTCTTTTTATTATCATAACTTTTGTGTATTAGAGCTTCTTTTAAAAGTTCTATATTTTTAAATTTTATGTTAATAATATTTTCAAAAATTTTCAAAGAGTCTGTCATTTTATGATTTTAAAAGACCTTTTTAACCTAAAAGATTTATTTAAGTTCCAAATTTTTAAAACGCTTCCTGATAATGTATCATTTGAAAAGAAAATAATTTTAGCTTTACCAACTAAATTTATTAATGGTACATATCCAACACTTGATAAAAATCTGCTGTCTTGGGAGCAATCCCTGTTGTCCCCCAATAGAAAAAAATGTTCCTCGGGAACTTCATATTTATCTGAATTCACTAATGTGCCTTTGCTATTGTAAACTGCAATGTATTCTTTTCCATTAGGCAGTTTCTCTTTAAAGGCAGAAACTTCTGGATTCAAATTTCCACATCTAATATCATATTTTTTAGATATCCTTTCTCTTTCAATTTTTTTTTCATTAATATAAATATTTCCATTTTTAAATTGAACAGTATCACCAGGCATTCCTATTAATCTTTTAATATAGTCTGTTCTGTTATCTAAAGGTGTTTTAAACACAACAAGATCACCATATTCAGGATTATTTTTAAAAACTCTATTTTTATAAATTGGTGGACTAAAAGGTAATGAATGTTTGCTGTATCCATACTCATATTTTGATACAAAAATTCTGTCTCCAATTAGTAAAGTCGGCTCCATCGATGATGAAGGAATATAAAATGGCTGAAATAAGAAAGATCGAATTATTAAAGCTATAATAAGGGCATAAAATATAGTTTTAACATTCTCTAAAATACTATTAATTAATTTATTTTTCATTTAATGGTAATAACTATCATAGCAACAGCATATTTTTTTTCATCAGATAAAGATAAAAATATGTTAAATTTTTTTCTTTTAAGAATTTTATTAACAATTTTTTTACTAATTCCCTTAAGATTTATGTTTGGTTTACCTTTTAAATCTTTTATTACAGTTATTTCATTAAAATTTAAACCATTTGAAATACCTGTGCCCAGAGCCTTTGAAAAAGCTTCTTTAGCTGCAAATCTTTTTGCGTAACTAGAAACTTTATTACTTTTACTTTCACAAAATTTTATTTCTGCCTTAGAAAAAATTCTAGATTTAAAAGACCTGTTTTTTTTAAAAATTTTAGAAAGCCTATTTGATTCAACAATATCTATTCCAATTCCAAATATATTAGACATTATATTAATTTTTTGAATTTTTTAATCACTTTTGACAAACCAATAAAAATTGACTGACCTATTAAAAAATGGCCTATATTAAACTCACTAATTAACTTTACTTTTGAAAGTATTTTGGCAGATTTAAACGTCAACCCGTGACCTGCATGAACTTCCAAACCAATTTTATGTGCATAAAAAGCACTATTTTTTATTTTTTTTAATTCATTTGAATAGGGTTTGTTTTTATTAATTAAATTACAAATTTTACCTGTATGAATTTCTATACAATTTGCTCCAAGTTCTTTTGCAGACTCTATATCTTTTTTTTTAGGTTCAATAAATAAACTCACTCTTATTCCTCTTTTTTTTAAATTTTTTATAATATTCTTTAAAAAAACCTTTTTGTAATTAAGATTTAGCCCCCCTTCAGTAGTTAATTCTTTTCTTTTTTCAGGTACAATACAAACAAAAGAAGGTCGATGTCTTAATGCAATCCTTAGCATTTCTTTAGTTGCAGCTATTTCTAAATTAAGGGGTATATTAAGTTTTGATATAATACTTTTTAAATCTTTATCATTAATGTGTCGTCTATCTTCTCTTAAATGAATAGTAATTGAGTGTGCTCCATATTTTTCTGAAAGCAATGCTGCTTTTAAGGGGCTAGGGTAGTTTTCTCCTCTTGCATTCCTTACTGTAGCAACATGGTCAATGTTTACACCTAATCTAATTTTGCTCATTTTAGATTTCGGCTTCCAGGCTTTGTTGCGGGAATAGAAGATAAATTATCAGGTAGATTATTTTCTTTGTAGACAGGAATATTAATTTCAATTTGAGAAATTATTTTCTTTTTGATATTTGATTTTCCATTAGATCTATCGATTATACATGCATAACCAATTATTTCTCCTCCTAGTTCCTCTACTAAATTAGAACATTCTAAACTCGATTTACCAGTTGTTATAACATCTTCTACTATTAAAACTTTTGAATCTTTTTTTATTGTGAAACCTCTCCTAAATTCAAATCTATTGTCAACTCGTTCTGCAAAAATTGTATCTTTTTTAAGTAGCCTTCCTATTTCATAACCTATGACCACACCTCCCATGGCTGGAGAAACTATCAAGTTTATTTTATTAATTTCTTTTTTAATTTTTTCTGCTAATGATAGGCAAATTTTTTCCGCCATAAATGGTTTGCTTAGTAATTGTGCACATTGGATGTATTGGCTACTATGAAGACCTGAAGACAAAATGAAATGTCCTTCTAAAAGCGCATTAGTCTCTTTTAAAATTTTTAATGATTCTTTGTATGAGAGCATTTTTCTTTTTTTTGTGCCTTATTATTCTAAAACTTAAATTTTTCTGCTTGATTTGACTTATCAATTTTGTGAAGTTTTTTAAATCATTAATTTGTAAATCAAATGAAAACTGAAGAATTTTATCTTTTTTTTCTAATAACTCCACATTTAGAATATTACTACCACTTAAACCTATTAAAGTACTTATTTCACCTAACATTCCTGGCTTATGAGGTAGGTCAATTACAAGCATGCTAGAGTATTGTTTTTTATTTTTAACTGCTTGATCTCCAATTTTATCTTGCCAGTATCTTCTAATTGCAGCTCTTGCTTTTCCTGTTTTAGAAGAAGAAAGCCAATGAAGAGATGGCGACACTTTTTTTGATATATTTATTTCCACTTCGTCCCCATTTCTAAGAATTGTTTGCAGAGAAAATTCTTTTCCATTAATTTTACATCCTATAGCCGTATCACCGATATTAGTGTGAACCGCATATGCAAAATCTATTGGTGTTGCTTCCTTGGGTAATTTAATAACCGCTCCTTTTGGTGTAAAACAAAAAACGTTTTCTTGAAACATTTGTAATTTTGTAAATTCATAAGAATGTTCTGGACTATTACCGGCTTCAATAATTTCAACTAAATCTCTTAGCCAGTCATACTCTTGCCAAGATAAATCAGATAGTTTTTCAGAAGATTTATACTTCCAATGTGATGCGATGCCTCTTTCGGCAAATTCATGCATTTCTTTTGTTCTGATTTGTATTTCAATTCTTTGTTTTTTTGGTCCTATCACTGCTGTGTGAATAGATTTATATTTATTTATCTTTGGAGTTGAAATGTAATCTTTAAATTTCCAAGGAATAGCTGAATATTCATTATGAAAAATACCTAGAGTTTTATAACAATCGTCTATTGAATTAACCACAACTCTAAACCCAATAATATCAGTAAGTTGTTCCAGTGAAATTTTTTTATTTTGCATTTTTCTCCAAATTGAAAAAGGAGTTTTTTCTCTACCTGCAATAATTGCGCTAACTCCTTTTTTTTTTAAAAGAGAAATCAAATCCTCAGATATTTCTTTGAAATTATTTTCTCTATTGTTTTTAATAAACTGCAACCTATCCAGAATTAAATTTCTTGCTTTGTGATTTAAAAAAGAAAATGATAAATCTTCAAGCTCATCCCTTATTGCATTCATCCCCATTCTGTCTGCTAAAGGTGCATAGATTTCCATGGTTTCTTTTGCAATTTTTTCTTTTTTTTCATTTGACTCGAAAGCTTTTAATGTCCTCATGTTATGTAAACGATCAGCTAATTTCACAAGTAAGACTCTTATATCTTTTGATGTAGCTAATATTAGCTTTCTGAAATTTTCAGCTTTGGAATTTTGTACAGCTTTTTCCTCTAAAGCTGAAATTTTTGTTACACCATCGACCAAATCTGCAACTTCTTTTCCAAATTCTTTGAGAACACTTTCATACGTAGCCTTTGTATCTTCGATAGTGTCGTGCAATAAACCTGTCACGATAGTAGCGCTATCTAGGCGTAATTCGGTTAGTATGTTAGCAACAGCGACTGGATGAATAACATAGGGATCACCTGAAACCCTTTTTTGGTTTTTATGAGCATCTAGGGCAAAATTATATGCTTTAGTTAAAGTCTTTGTATTGAGAAACTTATTATACGATTTGACTTTTAATAAAAGTTCTTCATTATTAATCATTGATTAATTATAACACTTTCTCTCAATCTTGTAATCTCATTCCTTAATTTTAAATTTAAATTTTTTATTAGAAAATCAATTTTTTTATTCAAAATAGGATGGCGCCAATCCGGACATATCTCTTTTAAAGGGTATAATACAAAGTTTCTTTTGTGAGCCCTAGGGTGTGGTAAAGAAAGTCTATTCGTATTAATGATCTTCCCTTTAAAATCGATTAAGTCTATATCGCAAGTTCTTGGCTCATTTTTTAAATTATTAAGGCGAAACATCTTTTTTTCAATTTTTTTTAATTTTCTTAAAAGCATTAATGGTTTGTTATTTGTAGATAATTCTACACAAATATTCAAAAATTTAGGGTTTTTGTTATTTGGGTATGATGGTGTTTCAAAAACACTTGAAATATTTTTAATTTTAACTTTTTCAAAAATAATTAATTCCAAAGCATGTTTTAAATTTTTAAGTCTATTTCCGTGTGCAGAAATTAAATTAGAACCAATATTTATAAATATCATCTTTTATTATTTCGTAATAGTTTTGCTTTTTCTCTATTCCAATCTCTTTTTTTGATTGATTGTCTCTTGTCATAAAGTTTTTTTCCTTTGGCTATCGCTATTTCAATTTTTGCTTTTCCTTTTTTAAAGTATAGTTTAGTAGGAACTATAGTAAGTCCTTCTTGATTTATTCTACCAATTAATTTATTAATCTCTTTTTTGTGAAGTAATAGTTTTCTGTCTCCTTTAGGATCATGATTGTTATAACTTGATTGTCTGTATAAAGGTATGTGAGAATTTATAAGAAAAATTTCACCATTTTTATCTGCAGCATATGAATCAGCGATACTGCCTTTTCCTTCTCTTAATGATTTAACTTCAGAGCCTTTTAAAGCAATTCCAGCTTCTAATAATTCGTGAAAATGATAGTTGAAGCTAGCTTTCCTATTTAAGCAAATTATCTTTTGACCAGAAACTATTTTTTGTTTCATTAAATTAATTTAGCAAACTCAAGTGCTTTTTTAACTTCAGCCTTAGTTCTTTCAGTTACTTGCACTAAAGGTAAACGCACTTCTGGTTTTGATAACTTTAATAGTGAAGCTGCATATTTTACAGGTGAAGGATTGCTTTCAATAAATAAAGCTTTGTGTAAAGGTGACAACATTGAATTAATTGACACCGCCTTTGATTGAATAGTATCGTCCTTGTTTGAAAGTGACGCATTTTGCATTTCTGAACATAACTTTGCTGCAACATTAGCTGTTACGCTAATACAGCCTCTTCCACCTCGTTTGTTAAATTCAAAAGCGTTATCATCCTCGCCAGTAAGTTGGATAAATTCTTTTCCCATTAATTTATATTGTTGATCAACTCTTCTTAAATCACCTGTAGCATCCTTTACGCCAACAATATTTTTTAGTTCAAAAAGTCTTGCCATAGTTTCGACGGACATATCAATAACTGACCTTGATGGAATATTGTAAATAATTATTGGTATACCAACATTGTCATTAATCTTTTTATAATGCTGATACAAACCTTCTTGAGTAGGTTTGTTATAATAAGGAGTAACTATAAGTAAACCATCTGATCCGACTTTTTCAGCATATTTAGAAAGTTCGATAGCTTCAGTTGTAGAGTTTGAACCAGTGCCGGCAATAACTGGGATTTTACCTTTTGTTTCTTTAATTGAAATTTCAATTATTTTTTTGTGTTCATTGTGAGATAACGTAGGTGACTCCCCCGTGGTACCCCCAGGAACAACCCCATGGGTTCCATTTTTTAAATGATAATGAATTAAATTTCTATAATTTTCCTCATCTAACTCATCATTATTAAAAGGTGTGATTAGAGCTACAATTGATCCTTTAAACATATAGTAAAATAAGATAATTAATTTCTTTTACACATACTTATGCCTTATCTATTTAATAGTCTAGCATTTTTAATAATTCTTACAATCTCTTTGAATTTTTCATCTTCATTTTCAATTGAAAATAAGGAATTTATCCTTCCTCAAAAAAAATTAAGTGAAGTTAGTTCAACAAATAAGAAACCTGAGATAACGCTGAGTAAAAACGACTCTTTAAGTAGCGATTTACCTAAAAAAAAGCCTTTTAAAAAATTAAAGCCAACAAAGATAAAAAAAATAAATAAGGATGAAAAAAATGTTAAAAATGTTGAATTACCAAGAAAAAAACCATTTTTAAAAAAGAAAAAGCAAAAAGTAGTCCCTCCAAAAAAAGATGAAAAAATAATAGCTGAAAAAAAAGATAAAAAAATATTAGTTAATGAGAAAAGTAATGAGAAATCATTACAAAAAAAAGATAAAATAGATAAAACTATTGCTACAAAAAAAATTACTGATAATTTTATTTATCCCCTAGAAAAACCCTTAGGTTTTAAAGTTCGTTCTACAAAACAAGTTGTAAAATCTAATATTCTTAATACTTCTGATTATATAGCTGCAAAAGAAATATTTAAGTTAATTAAGAAAAGAAAATGGGACTCTGCTTTGTCTCTAACTAAAAATGTTAAAGATAAAGAATTTCACAATTTAATAAAATGGATGTATTTAAAAGAAAACAATAATAAAGCTAGTTTTAATGAATATGTTAATTTTATTTCAAAAAATCCAGATTATCCAAGAATAAATAGATTGCGTTATTTAGCTGAACAAAAAATAATTTTAAAAAATACTACTCCATATCAAATAATTAATTGGTTTAAAGATCAGGAGCCTTTAAGCGGGACTGGAAAAGTGAAATTAGGAGAAGCTTATCTAGAAGTTGGAGAAAATGCTTTGGGGGTCGGATTAATTAAATCTGGTTGGACAACTGCAAAATTTTCTTCTACTGATTTAAAATTTTATAGAAAAAAATTTAAAAATTTTATTAACACCAACGATCATCTAAAGAGAGCTGATTATCTTGCTTGGAACAATAAATATTGGGATTTAAAAAGAATGCTTCGTTATCTGCCAAAAAATGAGAGATTACTTTATAACGCAAGATTTGTTTTAATGACTCATTCTTATGGAGTTGACAAGGCAATATCTGAAGTTCCAAATAACTTAAAAAATGATGTGGGTCTTAAATACGATAGATTAAAATGGAGAAATAGAAGAAATAGACTAGAGAGTTCATTGGAAATCTTAAATCAAGCTCCAAAATCTGAAACTGAGCTCGTCAGAGCTGATCTTTGGTGGAAACAAAGAAAAGATTTAGTAAGAGATCTAATTTACAAAAAAGATTATAAAAGAGCTTATATAATTTCAAGTAATCATTATTTATCAGAAGGATCCGAGTTTGCTGAAGCTGAATGGTTGTCTGGATGGTTAGCTTTAAGCTTTTTAAATAATTCTAAAAGAGCTATAGAACATTTTAAAAATTTTTATGAAAATGTTGGATATCCAATAAGTCTTGCCAGAGGAGCATTTTGGTTAGGCTTATCATATGAAAAATCTGGTGACTCTGAAAAATCTAAAAAATACTATCAAGCTGGATCTAAATTTACCAACACTTATTATGGACAATTATCATTTAACAAAATTAATTATGATCAAGATTTTAAACTTGTAAAAAGTTTGAGTCATTCAAAAGAGTATGAAAAAGAATTTAATAAAAATAAATTAATTAAACATGTAAAATTATTAAAAGAATTAGATAGAACAGAATTTAGTAAAGATATAATCAAACATTTGGCTACAATTAATATAGAAAAAGGAAGTGAAGTTCTTGCAGCAAAATTGGCTACTGAAGTAGATAGATATGACTACGCTATTCAAATATCTAAATCTGCTTCCTATGAAAAGAGATTCATTAATTTGTTCAATTATCCAGTAATTACTACTCCAGAAAATATAAGGTCAGAAAAAATGCCCAGACAAGAATTGATATTAGCGATTATTCGACAAGAGAGTGAATTTGACTCTAGGGCGAATAGTTATGTTGGAGCAAAAGGTTTGATGCAATTAATGCCCGCGACAGCTAAACTGGTCTCAAAAAAAATTAAAACTAAATACAGTAAGAGATCTCTTACTTCTAATCCAGATTATAATATTAAGTTGGGAACTTTTTATTTTCATATGTTATTAGAAGAATATGGAGGAGTATACCCATTTGCAATTGCTGCTTATAATGCAGGACCAAATAGAGTTAAAATATGGAAAAGAAAATACGGGGATCCAAGTAAACAAGAAATTGATTACATTGATTGGATTGAACTAATAAGGTTCAAAGAGACAAGAAATTATGTTCAAAGAGTAATTGAAAATATAAACGTCTATAAATATATTTTAAATGGTAATAATCCAATAAAAATAAATAAATTTTTTATTAATTAAATGGCGGAGCGGGAGAGATTCGAACTCTCGGTACATATTGCTACGTACGACGAGTTAGCAACCCGTTGGTTTAAACCACTCACCCACCGCTCCTTTTTAAGGTGATTTTTAATTTATTTCATTTATATATAATAATCCAATATATTCCAGCAAAGTATTAAAGCCAATTCAAAAAATGAAAAAAAAATATTTACTAGGTTCTATTTACACCATGTCGGCCTCACTATGGTGGGGTATAATTGGTGTTATTTATTTTAAGTTTGTATCTTTTGCTTCGCCAATTGAGCTAACAATACATAGAACAGTTTGGACAGCCTTTTTACTTATAATTACAACATCTTATCAATCAAAATGGGATGACTTTATTATTATTTGTAAATTAAAAAGAAATTTATTCATGCTTTTTTTTACAGGTCTGCTTGTGTCTTTAAATTGGTTTACTTGGCTATATTCAATTTCAGTAAACAATATGTTAGACGCATCTCTAGGATATTATATTTTTCCAATTTTTAGTGTTTTCCTTGGTGTAATTTTTTTGAAAGAAAAAATTAATAGAAATAAAATGATAGCTGTCATACTAGTTTTTATTTCAATTTTATATCTATTAATTCAATTAAAAAGTGTTCCTTGGATTGGTTTAACTGTTGCTATAACTTTCAGTTTATATGGGCTTATTAGAAAAAAGATAAATGTATCTTCAGACATAGGCTTATTAGTTGAAACGTTATTAATAACACCATTTGCGTTATTTCTTTTTATTTTACTTGTAAAAAATAATATTAATGTTTTTTCATTTGATAATACAAAATTATCATTTTATTTATTTTGGGCTGGTTTCATGACATTAATTCCTCTGTTTATGTATACTAAAGGTTTTCATTTAATAGGTATTGGACCAGCAAGTATGATTTTTTTTATGACACCAACGGCACAATTTTTTTTAAGTATATTTTATTTAGATGAAACTTTGGATATACATAAACTTGTAAGTTTCTTTTTTATCTGGTCTGCAGTTCTAATATATTTAAATGAGCTTAGAAAAGAATAATTTAAAATAAAGTTAAATAATTTTTTTTACTATGTATTTGATATCTTCAAAATTAAAATTAATATATTTTCTTTTAAAAATAAGAACAATTAGCATTGGTATAAATACTGCTAAAACAAAAGACCAAAAAAGCAATGCATTTGTAATCCATAAAGGAAATTGAGATTTTGGTATTAAAGTCCCAATTAATATACTTTTTTCAAAAGTTTGATTAGGAAAAACAAGTATCCCAGATAAAAGCCCGGATATTACAGATCCAAATGCTAATTTTTTTGAGAGATCTCCCTTAAACATTCCATAAAATATAGGAAATGAAGCAGAACAACAAAGTAAATCTGCAAATAAAAACATAAACAAAACACTATAGCCTTTTGATGAAACAAAAAAAACAATCCCAGACATTAAAACAATAAGTATGTATGATAATTGACGTAATGCTCGAGGTCCTAATTTAAAAAATTTATCTCCATTAATTATTATTAAACTTGAAATAGAATTTATAAGTGTATCTATACTGCTAATTACTAAAGACAATATTAAAATTAATATTGAAACAATAATCAAAGTATTTAATTCTGAAAAAGAATTAAATAATAATGCAAAGAAGACAGTGCTTGAGTCTTTATCATTTCCTGTAACAACTGCAATTATTCCAAAAAAACCAAGTGTTAGAAGAAAAGGTAAAACAACTAAAAATGC
>MDSV01187709.1_pt1 | contig 23205 bp, 21 predicted proteins | sample 810851 | NCBI WGS metagenome assembly MDSV01 (sample SAMN05326640, study PRJNA326480) | marine metagenome | isolation source: seawater | place: Atlantic Ocean: North East | collected 2012 | reverse complement strand
AGATTTTTTGATGTTATTGATTAAAACAGAAGGAATTTGGTCTGACTTAATTATTCCTTTAGATTTATTTTTTTACCCCAGTAAATCATTTGATTTTGGAAAATCAATATTGTTTTTATAGTTCCCCTGAATTTACTTAAATTGAATCATTAAATAATTAATCATAATGAAACATATTAGCTTTTCCATATTATTTCTATTAACAACTGCTTCAATTAGCGCCCAAAAAATTTCTCTTTTTAACGGAAAGGATTTGAGTGGGTGGAATATTCACGGAACTGAACTTTGGTATATTGAGGATGGTTTGTTGGTCTGTGAAAGTGGTCCAGAAGGAAAATACGGTTATCTCTCTACCAAAAAATTTTACGATGATTTTATATTTACTTTAGAGTTCAAACAGAAAGCCAATGGAAATAGTGGTGTGTTTTTCCGCTCAACTTTGGACGGTACCAAAATAAGTGGATGGCAAGTTGAAATTGCTCCTCCAGGGAATGACACTGGCGGGATTTACGAATCCTATGGAAGGGGATGGCTGATTAAACCTAATCCTAAAAAAGACGAAGTCCTGAAGATGGGGGATTGGAATCAAATGAAAATTATGGTAGTTGGTGATAAAGTCACCACCTGGCTTAACGGAACTCAAATGATTTCTTTCAAAGATGAAAAAATAGGACACGGAAAAGGTTCCCTTGCACTTCAAATTCACGATGGGGGAGGCATCAAGGTAAAATGGAGAAACTTAAAACTCAAGCCACTTTAAGCCTGGAGCGCATCAGAATCAAGAAGTAAGAATTCAATTTTATTTCCAATTTATTTCATTCGTAGAATAAAACTTAACCTTTAATGCTTCTAAAAGTCTACCGTGGAAAGACAGTCTGTTGGCGTAATCCTCCCATTTTCTATGGCTAGAATCTGTCCACCCTATTTCGGCATGACCTATTATTCTTGGAAAAGCCATGTAGGTAATGTCATCAAAATCCTCTATGGTTTCACTCCAAAGTGGGGCCTCTAAACCTATGATTTGCTTAGAATCTAAATCAGGAATTAAAGTTTTTGGATCCCAATCATAAGCCTTTTTTACAGGTAAATAACCGGCCCAAAATAGTCCCAAAGTGGTGATGCTGTCATATTTCATATCCAAATAGTTATAGGAAGCAGCGGAAATCAATATTTTGGTATTTTTTGGAATCACTTTGGAAAAATCTTCTGTTTTAGCCCAATATTGCAAAAGGGTTTCATCAGGAATATCGGCAGTAATAAGTTCATACCATCCCATCGGTATTTTGTTATGTTTTTTTACGATGGCCAAAGTTCGATCCATAAAACGGTTATAATCCTCTTCTGGGGTGACAAGGGATTCGTCGCCTCCAATATGGAAATAAGGGCCTGGCGATATTTCACTAATTTCTCTAATTACATTATCTACAAAATCATAGGTAACTTCTTTATCTATACACAAGGAGGAAAACCCTACCTTAATTCCAGTGTATAGAGCTTTAGCTTTACCATCACAATTAAGCTCAGCATAAGAAGCCAGAGCCGCATTAGTATGACCTGGAAGGTCAATTTCGGGAACAATGGTAATGAATCTATCAGCAGCATATTTTACAAGCTCTTTAAAATCCTCTTGGGTATAAAATCCTCCATTACCTCCTCCTACTTCAGTTTGGCCGCCGATTTCGGTGAGCTTGGGCAAAGATTTAATTTCAATCCGCCAACCTTGATCATCGGAAAGGTGAAAATGCAAAAAATTGATTTTATAAATACTCAACAGGTCAATATATCTTTTGACATCAGCAACTGAAAAGAAATGCCTTGCAACATCCAGCATGGCACCTCTATATGCATAGGTAGGTTGGTCGGTAATTTCTCCTCCAGGAAGGGATAAGAAATTGATTTTCCCATGAAGCTTACTGATAACCACTAACTGTTCAAGTGTTTTTAGCCCTCTAAAGACCCCCTCTGCTGTTTTTCCTTCAACGAGAATTTCATCCGATGCTATCTTTAACTTATAAGCTTCATGCTGAGTGCTAAAATCATTGACTATTTTGAGGGTAACTGCATGATCATTATCAGTTGTATTATCAGAGAAAATTAACTCTTTTTCTGTGTGTTTTTTCCAAAAAATTTTAAAATTTTGCGCCATCAAAAGGAGCTGCTCATCTGCCCCTACTGTCCTAATGGATTGAATTGCATCAACGGAAATGACCTCATGTGAGGGTGCTAAGGATAAAGGTAAAGGGATAAAAGGCATCTCATCCAAGCTGAAGACCGGTTGCGGAGGGTTACAACCACTAATCATCATGAGCATAAATACAGCAATAAAAAATATTTTTTTTTGAAAATGACGCATGTCCTTGTTTTAAAGTAAACGCTGAATTAAGTTTTTGGTGGCCATAATTCCTTCTTTTTCTCCCATACGGCTGCCTTCGTATTCCACCCCAATAAATCCATCATAATTGTTGTCTTTTACGATCTTCATCATTTTGGCATAATCGATTTTAGTTTCATTTCCATTGTCATTAAAATCATATGCTTTTGCACTTACCGCTTTGGCATAAGGCATCAATTCTGAAACTCCCTTGTAAATATCATACGATTCTTTGCAGAGAGTTTCATTGCCCAATTCGTAAGAAATACAGAAATTTCCAAAATCTGGTAAGGTTCCACAATTGTCCATATTAGTTGTTTTCATAACCTTTGCCAACATACTGCCGTTTGAAGAGAAACCACCGTGATTTTCAACGATTACGTTGATCCCCATGGTTTTAGCAAACTCACACAGTCCGGTTAGGCCCTCAACGGATTGATTAATCCATATTTGAGGATCTTTATTTTCTCCAGCAAGATTAACCCTAATAGAATGGCAACCTGTTTCGGCAGCCAACTCAAGCCATTTTTTGTGTTGCTCGATGGCAGTCTTGATTACTTTAGATGAAGGGTCTGCAAGATTACCCTCCAAATCAACCATAATCAAAACATTAGAAATATTATTTTCTTTAGCTCTTGAATTTAGCATTTTGGCCAAACTACTGACATTTTTACTTGAAGTCGTTCCATTTTTGAGTTGGTCAAAATAAAATTGATTGACAAACTCGACTCCTTCAAATCCCATATCTGCGGCATAAACAGCAAAGTCAAGTGGATCTTTTTTTCCAGAGAAAAAAGTTTTGTTCATAGACCACTGAGCCAAAGAAATTTTGTTTTTCAGATTGTTGTTGTATGAAAGAATTGGGGTTAGCAATACAAATGCCAATGTCGAAGCTCCTGAGAGAGATAAAAATTGTTTTCTATTCATAACTTTATTCATTTAATTTAAAAAGGTTTTTTGGGGTGCACTTCTATTAAAGTAAATTTGGGGCAGAGCTGGGTAAAAAATTTTGTAGCAAATACTTCAGTCAACTAAGACCATATAATCAATAGATAATCTTATTTTAATTTTTCTAACCTCTATAAAAGCTGCCAATTTAGTTAATATTTAATAATAATATCGCTGGAATAACTCCATCGCCTGATAATCAGACAGACCCAACTCTCTATATCGTTTGGCACTCAAACGATTTCTGTCCTCTGCACGGACCCAAAACTCACGATCATCACTCCCTTGAAACATGACACTGTCCTTTTGAGATTGATGAAAAAATATAGATTTTCGCTTTCGTAAAACTTGGTCAGGACTCATTGGAACCGCCATCTCGATTTCGTGCACCTCAAATTCTTTCCAAGCTCCTCTGTAGAGCCAAATCCAGCAATCATTCATAAAGGATTCTGACTTGAGTTGATCTATGGAATCGAATAGTATATTCAGACATATGCGATGAGTACCATGAGGATCGGCCAAATCACCAGCAGCAAATATTTGGTGGGGTTTCACCATTTTGATCAATTCATTGGTAATGTCAATATCTTGTTGTGAAGGTGGATTTTTTTTTATTTTACCACTCTCATAAAAAGGAAGATTTAAGAAATGAACTTGATTATCGGGAATTCCTATATAGCGTGTTGCTGCTAAAGATTCTCTTTTTCTAATTGTTCCTTTTAGCTTTCTCAAGGACAAAGAATCAATTGTGTTTTTTTCTTTTTCCAACAACTCTTTTTTCAAATCGACATAAACGGAAGGTTCATCAGTGGTATCAGTAATGACCTCAATATACTTGAGCGCTTCGTTATCAGAAACAGCTATGTTTCCAGAGGTTTGGTAGGCCACATGAACATCATGCCCTTGGGCTACCAAACGATCAAAAGTCCCTCCCATTGAAATAACATCATCATCTGGATGAGGACTGAAAATGATACATCTTTTTTTATGAGGCAGAGCACGCTCTGGTCGCTTACTATCATCGGCATTAGGTTTTCCTCCGGGCCAACCCGTAATGGTATTTTGTATGCGATTAAACATTTTTATATTGAGGTCGTAATAATTACCCTCTAAAATTAAAAGCTCAGACATTCCATTTTGATTGTAATCCTCCTCTGTAAGCTTTAAAATGGATTTATTGGTTTTTTCACACAACCAATAAACCGCTTTACATTGATTGGAAAGTTTACTCCAGTCAATATTTCCGGTAATCCAAGGGCTTTTGATTCTTGTCAAACCCGAAGCCGATTGGTTATCTAAAATCAAAGTTGTGTTTTTGTGTTTCTGAAGGTATGTCGTGGGAATGTTGGGGGTTAAAGTCCCTTCAACCGCCTTCTGTATGATTTCACTTTTATTCGTTCCCCATGCTAAGAGTACAATACGCTTAGCAGAAAGAATCGTTTTAATCCCCATGGTAATTGCCTTACTGGGCACATTTTCAATGCCATGAAAAGATCCTGCAGCATCAAAACGGGTGAGGTGATCTAAGGTAACCAAACGGGTTTGTGAGTTAATATTAGATCCTGGTTCGTTGAAACCAACATGTCCGGTTCTTCCGATTCCTAACAATTGAAAATCTAACCCACCCAAATCAGCTATCTTCTTTTCATAGGATTTACAGTATTTCCTCACTTTTTTGGATTCAACGGTCCCTAAAGGAATATTGATGCTTTCAGCAGGAATATCAATGTGATCAAAAAGATTTTCATGCATAAAAAAATTATAACTGTTTATGTCATTGGGTTCTAATCCGTAATATTCATCAAGGTTGAAAGTAATCACATTTTTAAAACTCAAACCTTCCTCTTCATGAATTTTAATCAACTGATTGTACACAGTAATAGGAGAAGAACCTGTAGCCAACCCCAAAACACATGGCAATCCAATAGCTTGTTTATCTCTGATAAGCCCCGCTATTTCCTCGGCAACTGCTACAGAACCAGATAAAGAACTGTCAAAAGTAACATTATGAAGCTTTTCGAATCGATTTTCCTCAAAAGAACCAGGAAACTGGTATAAGATTTTTCCCTTTTTCATTAATAGTCCTAAAAAGCATTAATTGACGTTTGTAAATATAGGTGTATTTAATTGAAATTCGATAAAAAATTGATATGTGAAAGTAGAAAAAAATCAAAAAAATGCTAAACTTACATTTCTAAAGACAAAAATATTTTTCATGATAATTGAAATCTGTTGTACTTCCAAAACTTCTCTATCAAATGCTATTAATGGAGGGGCTTCTAGACTGGAAATTTGTGAGAATTTATTGGAAGATGGACTTACCCCGTCGTCAAAATTTTTAAAAGATGTAATAGATCAAACTACAATTCCTGCTCATGTTCTGATTCGTCCTCGGAGTGGAAACTTTTTCTACTCAAAACAAGAAGTTAAAAAAATAGAAGATCAAATAGAAATGGCCAAATCATTGGGGGCTCATGGAATCGTAATGGGAGCACTTAATCAAGACTATTCCTTAGCATTGAGCACGCTTAAAAACTGGGTTAAAATGGCCCATCCTCTTGACTTGACCTTTCACAGAGCTTTTGATCGTATTTGCCAACCCAGGGAATCCTTAAAAAGGATAATAGATTTAGGCTTTGACAGAGTCTTGACCTCCGGACAGCAATCTACAGCAATAGAGGGATTGGATTTGTTGGTTGATCTTCAAAAAATTGCAAAAGAACAAATTGTTATCATGCCGGGAGGTGGGATAAACAATCAAAATTGTGAACTTTTTTTTAAAGCGGGCTTTCATGAAATACACCTTTCAGCCAAGGGAAGGAGAAAAACAGAAGATGGTGAACCCATCTCTGATTTAAAAATGATTAAAAAAGTTGTTACCTCCGCCTCCAAGCTCGGTTTAAATGCAAAAGGCTTATTGATCGATAGTTTCTCTAACTAATCAGCTATAATTTTTAACCGCACTAATTGGAATAAACACCTTTCATTTCCATAGGTTTGTGTCAATTTGTTAAGTTGATGAATTTTAAAGTTACAGTTTTTTCTTGTGCTAAAGTACTTTGAAAATCAATAGAGTTTTGGTTTTATTAATGTTTTTAATCCTCATCTGGGTTTCTAATGTTTTCAACTAGTTTTTGGATTTCACTGTCAGGAGCCGGGGTAAATTTTGAAACAGTTATGGACACCACAAAGTTGAGCAACATGGCAAAGGAACCAAAGCCTTCTGGGGAAATACCCAACCACCAGTCTTTATCATCTCCACCACCAAACCATCCAAATTTAAACTTAGTCATATAGAATAACATTAACAAAATCCCAACCAACATACCTGAAACAGCACCTTCTTTATTCATTTTTTTACTAAAAATTCCCATTACAATGGCTGGAAAGAAAGAGGCTGCAGCCAAACCAAAAGCCAGTGCGACTGTAGCCGCAACAAATCCAGGAGGATTTATGCCAAAATATGCAGCTAGCATAACAGCTCCAACTGCAGACAATCGAGCAGCAATTAATTCACCTTTTTCACTCACATCTGGTTTGATCATTTTTTTGATCAAGTCGTGGGATACTGAAGAAGAAATTACGAGTAAGAGTCCCGCTGCTGTTGAAAGGGCAGCAGCCAAAGCTCCTGCAGCCATGATTGCAATAACCCAATTGGGCAAATCGGCAATCTCAGGATTAGCCAATACCATAATGTCCGCATCAACTTTTAATTCATTGATTTTTGGATCAGCAACATATTGCACCAGGCCATCCTGGTTTTTATCTTCGTATGAAATAAGCCCTGTGGCTTCCCATTTATCAAACCATTCGGGTAGCGCAGCATATGCCTTGTTGCTCACGGTTTCAATTAAGTTGGTTCGGGAAAAAACCGCTACGGCAGGAGCTGTGGTATACAAAATGGCAATAAAAAGCAAGGCCCAACCAGCAGATTTTCTAGCATCACTTACTTTTTTTACCGTAAAAAATCGAACGATAACATGAGGTAATCCTGCGGTGCCAACCATAAGAGCAGCGGTAATAAGGAAAACGTCTAATCTAGATTTTCTTCCTGAAGTATATTCATGAAAACCTAGTTCACGTTGTAAGCCATCTAACTTATCGAGTAAGTAAACTCCATCGCTTCCTGCCGATCCAAAACCTATTTGAGGGATAACATTTCCGGTGACCATAAAAGAGATAAATATGGCTGGTAACATGAATGCAAAAATGAGGACACAATATTGCGCAACTTGAGTATAAGTAATTCCCTTCATCCCACCCAATACGGCATAAAAGAGGACAATCAACATTCCTATGAGTACTCCTGAAGTAATATCTACCTCTAAATATCTAGAGAAAACCACGCCTACCCCCCGCATTTGCCCTGCGATATAGGTGAACGAAACAATCAATGCACAAAATACAGCAACCCCACGGGCTACGTTTGAATAATAACGGTCACCAATAAAATCCGGAACCGTAAATTTTCCAAATTTTCTTAAATACGGTGCTAACAAAAGTGCTAATAAAACATAGCCACCCGTCCAACCCATCAAGTAGACCGATCCATCATAACCGTTAAAAGAAATAATTCCGGCCATAGAAATAAAAGAAGCTGCAGACATCCAATCGGCGGCAGTAGCCATTCCATTGGCAATGGGCGGCACACCTTTTCCTGCAATATAAAACTCTCCTGTAGAGGAAGCCCTAGTCATAATTGCAATGGCAATGTAAAGTGTAAAACTGAGTCCTACGGTGATCCAAATCCAATTTTGTAATTCCATTATTTGTGGTTTTTAAATTTTTGATCCAAACGATTCATCAAAAAGATATATACAAATATCAAAATGACAAAAACGTAAATAGCACCTTGTTGTGCAAACCAAAAGCCGAGCTTAAATCCACCAATCTGAAATTGATTTAGTGTATCTACCAGAAGAATTCCGAAGCCAAAAGAAACGGTAAACCATATTGATAAAAGGATAACCAAATACTTCAAATTGGTTTTCCAATAGGTGTTTTTGTAATTCATTTTTATGATTTAGTGAGCCAAATATACAAATAATACCGGGCTGTAATATTCCATAAAAATAGTGCAAATTACAATCCCTATAATTTGATGTAGGTTTTCCTTTTAAACAACTGATGAGTTGGAATAAAAATGATCACAACATAGAGTAAAGCATAAACCAAGGATGCGAATTTAGGGGCAAAACCCATTTCAATTGCCTGCTCTACAAATGAAGTACTAAGGGATATACCCCAGAGTTTTTTGCTGTAGAAAATAGTATAAAAGATGCCGGCCAAAGTGTAGGAAAAAATGGCATTCATTCCAAAAACCTGAGCTATTTTGAATCGAGTTGCTTGATTTCTGATGTCAACGTAGTAGACAAATAATGCCAAAAGTAAACAACTGATTCCCCCAGTAATGAGGACAAAGGAACTACTCCAAATACTTTTATTAATCGGCATAAGGTATTGAAACAGATCACCTAAAACAAGTAGGGACCCTGCCATAAGAAAAAGCTTTAGAAGCTTGTCTTTAAGTTCAGCTTTAGATATCAATATAAAACCAGCCATCATACCCAGCAATCCCGTTACCACGGCTGGAAAGGAACTTAGAATCCCCTCAGGATCCCAGGTTTTTCTCCACAAATAACCAGGTAAATGATTTTGATCTAAATAATTGGCCCAGTTTTTTCCGGGCTCACTTAAATCTGGCAAACCAATTCCAGGAACCGGAAGATATTTCATAACCAACCAGTATAACACCAGAATGAAAGAGGCGATTATGAGTTGTGTCTTTCTTTTGGTGTACAAAAAAAGTAACGCACAAACCATAAAAACCAAAGCAATACGGGGCAACACTCCCACCCATCTAATTCGTCCAAAATCAAAAGAAGGCCATAACCATAAAAAGAGTCCTACCAAATAAATTTTTAAACTGCGCCATACTATCTTTTTAACCAATTCCTTTCTACCTAGCCCTTTCTCACTTTGTTTGGTGAGGGACAGTACAATAGAAACCCCAACAATAAATATAAAGGTTGGAAAAATATAATCTGTGGGCGTCAAACCATTCCAGTCTGCGTGTAAAAGGGGAGCATATACATGATTCCATGAACCGGGATCATTTACTATGATCATCAAAATGATGGTTAATCCTCTCAGAATATCAAGGGATAGTAATCTACTTTTAGATTTTTCCATAATAGGTAATTAATGGTGTTGTTTAAATGTAAGGAAAATGAGGGAATCAAAAAAAATGGTTTAGTTTATATTAATTTGAAATTAATTAAATTATTACAAGAGTAATCAGTTATTGTGTTAAGCTCCTTTTTTTGAAAACCTCATTCATTATCAATCCCAGTATGATCATTGCCATACCAAAGAGACTATAGAAGGTATAAACATCCATAAAGACCAGAATACCAAAAGCGAGGGAAAAAATGACCTCAACAAATTTGTAGGGGGCTATTTTATATGCAGGTCCGATCTGAAAAGCTTTGGTCATCAAGACCTGAGCAATCAAACCTGTAATCCCAAGCAAGATAAAATAAAGCCACTGATTGCCCTCAGGGTTTTTCCACTGAAATAGGCTCCCCAAAGCACCAATTAAGGTCGCAGTCAACATAAAGTAATTAATGATGACCATAAAATGATCCTTAGAGCCTATCTTAGAAATCAAGGTATAGGTAATCGCCGATGTCAATGATGAAAGTAGAATAATTAACAGCCCGAAATAATCTAAAGTAGCATCAAAACCCTTTACCAAAATCACTCCGGCAAAGGAGATACCAAAACAAATCCACTGTATAAATTTTATTTTTTCGCTCAGAAACAAAACCGCTAAGATGGCTACAAAAAAAGGGGCAGTATAGCGCAATGTAACTGCAGAACCTAATGTCATAAAATGGAGAGCCATAAAAAATAAAACCATAGAACTGGTGCCAATAAAACCTCTCATAACTAATAGTTTTTTTTGATTCCCCCAAAGCGGTATTTTATGATAAATAAGGAAGCTTGTACTAAAAATAAGGGTCCAAAGAGATCGAAAAAAAACCAGTTGAAAAGCACCAAATTCAGCAAGGTATTTTACCATTGTACTCATCAAAGTAAAAAACAAAGTACTTAACAGCATATAAATAATGGCCCTCTGACTTTTCAAAATAAAATTTTATCAAAGATCACCATCTTTGTCGGGTATAAGAAATTTATTCAATAGCTTTATTACCTACTAATTCAATTAATCCTTCAGTTGCTAGTTCAAACCATTATTCCCTATCTGAGTCTTGCTTTTACAATCGCTTTATCTGCTGCTTTAATTCTGGGTATTGCTAAGTCTGGATTCAAGGGACTGGCAGTGTTTATCGTTACAGGTTTGGCGTTGGTTTTTGGAGCAAAAGAATCTACAGGAATTTTAATGCCCTTGCTGATATGTGGAGATGTTTTGGCTGTGATCTATTACAAGCGTCATGTTAAATGGATCTATCTTGTCAAGCTTTTGCCATGGATGGTATTAGGGGTTTTACTAGGAGTATTACTTGGTAAAGATTTACCAGAAAATCTTTTTAAATCAGGCATGGCCATCATTATTCTGATCAGTGTGATAATGATGTATTTTTGGGAGCGAAAAAAAGACAGAAAAGTCATAAAACACTGGAGCTTTGCATCATTAATGGGGATAATTGCTGGATTCACCACCATGGTGGGAAACTTAGCAGGTGCCTTTTCCAATATATATTTTTTGGCTGTCAAATTGCCTAAAAATGAATTTATAGGAACAGCAGCATGGTTGTTTTTCATTATCAATTTGTTCAAGGTTCCCTTTCACATCTGGTCTTGGGGCACTATCAACTGGACCTCGTTTAAAATCAGTTTAAGTCTAATACCTTCAGTAATCGGAGGTTTTTGTTTGGGTATTTTTCTGATCAAAAAAATAAATAACGAAAAATACAGACAATTGATACTACTGCTGACAGGACTGGGAGGATTAGCTATATTAATTCAATGATTATTTGGCGACATTGACCGCTCGAGTTTCACGGATAACGGTAACCTTTACTTGACCTGGATAGGTCATATCTGTTTGTATTTTTTGTGAAATCTGAAAGGAAAGTTCAGCCGACTGATCATCTGATACACTTTCACTTTCAACAATAACCCTAAGTTCACGACCTGCCTGAATAGCATAGGCTTTAATTACGCCATTAAAATCATAAGCGATTTTTTCTAAGTCTTTTAAACGCTGAACATAGCTTTCCAACACCTGTCTTCTGGCCCCAGGCCTAGCTCCTGAAATAGCATCACAAACTTGAACAATAGGCGATAACAAAGAAGTCATTTCAATTTCGTCGTGGTGAGCACCTATGGCATTACAAACTTCTTTTTTCTCTCCATATTTTTCGGCCAACTCCATCCCTAAAATTGCATGAGGGGTTTCTGTTTCCTCCTCGGGTACTTTACCAATATCGTGCAAAAGTCCTGCACGTTTGGCTAACTTGGGATTCAAGCCAAGCTCTGAAGCCATAATTCCACACATTTTGGATACTTCTCTGGAATGTTGCAATAGATTTTGACCGTAGGAAGAACGGAATTTCATTCGGCCTATTATTTTGATAAGCTCAGGATTAAGACCGTGGATACCTATGTCTATAACATTTTTTTTTCCAACTTCCAGAATTTCGTTTTGTATTTGTTTGGTAGTTTTATTTACCACCTCCTCGATTCTTGCTGGATGGATCCTTCCATCAGTAACCAGTCGATGCATAGACAAACGAGCAATTTCACGTCGGACAGGATCAAAGCAAGACAGAATAATAGCCTCAGGGGTATCATCAACAATAATTTCAACACCCGTAGCAGCTTCAATAGCACGAATGTTTCTTCCCTCTCGACCAATTATTTTTCCTTTGACATCATCCGAATCCAAATTAAAAACAGAAACACAATTTTCAATAGACTCCTCTTTTCCTATACGTTGAATGGTGTTGATGATGATTTTTTTGGCTTCTTGTTCAACCGTCAATTTTGCATCAGCGAGTCTTTGCTGCGCAAAGGCCATAGCTTCTGTCTCAGCATTCTTCTGGAGAGAATTAATCAATTCTTTTTTAGCTTTATCAGCAGATAAACCGGAAATAGTCTCTAATTTTTCCACTTGAATTTTGTGTGATGCCTCAACCACTTTCTGTTTAGCGTCCAACTTATCCAGCCTTTTTTGAAGGAATTCATTTTTTTGTTCTAATGAATTTGAGAGGTCCTTATTTCGGTTTAAGTCATTATTGAGTTTATTTTCTTTTTCTCTCAACCGGTTTTCTATATCAGAAAGATTCTTTTCCCTTTTAAAAACGTCCTTTTCATGCTCTGATTTCATCTCGATAAAGCGCTCTTTAGCCTGGAGTATTTTTTCGCTTTTTATACGATCTGCTTCTCTCCTCGAGTGGTTTAGAATTTCCTTAGCCTCCGCATTGACAGATTCAAGCTGTTTGTCGTTTTTTCTCCGCTGTAGAAAGATTCCCAAGCCTACACCAATCAGAATAGCAATGGCTATGAAAATTATTATGGTGGTGTTTATTACTTCCATTTGTTAATTTTAATCATTATAAAAGCCTGTATCAGCAAAGAGTTTTTGTATAAACTCCTAAATAATCAAGTTTGAGGCTACATAACTGATCAAGGATCTGCTCAAGGCAGCTTGCTTTTACAATTATAACTCACCTCTTTTAAATTAAAGCTCGTTGAGTTTATCAAAAAATCACTAATACAGGCAGGATGTATTTTATTAAAAGAACTTAGTAATTAGAAAGATGCAAATCAATCAATTCAATCAATTCATTGATTATGATCGAAGGTTCGTCTCTCGTATTATTATTTTCAAGCTGATTTTCCAATTGGGCGGCGTATTGTAAGGCACACATAGCCAAAACATCTTGCTTGTCACGAACAGCATAATTTTGCTCCAACTGTTTGGTCATGTCTTCAATTTTTTTTGCAGAAATCCTTAATGATGACTCCTGTTCCTGTGAAATAGTCAAAGGATACACCCTGTCAGCAACGGTTAATTTTATTTTTATTTTTTCGCTCATGATTTATCTAATCTCTGAGAGCTGGTTAATACAAAAATCTACTTCCTTGATAATACGATTTATTTTGCGCTTGGTAATCGCTTTACTTTCTTTACTGCCAAGTAAGGAATTGGCCATCTTCAAAGATTCATTCTCCTTTTTAAGTTCCGAAATTTGTTTTTTTAACAAAGTGGACTCTTCTTCAAACTGGTAGTTTTCTGTTATTAATTTTTTAATTAATAGATAATTTTCCTTTAGTTTGTTGAGTAGCTGAACAATTTTTTCTTCTAAAACATTAAAATTACTCATTAGAATCTAAATTAATACGGTCAAATCATTACAGTACAAAAATAGCGATTACTTCCAATAATTTCATTTTCTGATATTTATTTTAAAAACTTTAACAACTAGATGCATATCAATAAAGAGATAAAATGACATCTTAAACATTGGAGGGTTTAATTAAAAGTTTATTAAATAAAACTCACTAGTTTTTATTAAGATAATTGAGAGAAAGGTTTAATTTTCATCATCAGTATTGATAATATAATAATTTTTAAAATTCTTTATTATTTTAAATGTTACAGAGTAAAGCTATTTTGTATCAGTTACATAAATTACATGTTGTCCCTTTTTGATAATTGATTTTTTGTGAAAAGAAGGTTATCTTCTATAGGATTTGGAGGTAAAAAATATTTTGCAGAAAAACATAGAAGAAGTAAATACTGTTTTCAAAGTACTTGAATGGATATTCTTAAAAATGTATTTTTGCTAAAGTACATGATTTGAAAATGAAAAATAAAATTATTTGTTTGGTGATTTTCACGAATATGGCATCATTATTATGGAGTCAAAAAAAAACAGTTTGGATTCCAACTCTTGAAATTCCATTTTCATTGTCGGGAACTTTTGGAGAGCCTCGAAGCTCTCATTTTCATCTAGGTATTGATATCAAAACCCAAGGAAAAGAAGGTTGGAAAGTAAAAAGTGTTGCCGCAGGGCACCTAAGCAGAGTGAGAGTTTCAGTGGGAGGATACGGAAAAACAGTATACATTGATCATCCAGATCAAACCACCTCAGTATACGCGCATCTGAAAAAATTTTCGCCGAAAATAGAAGCCTATATAAAATCGAAGCAATACGAAAAAGAGTCTTACACTCTCCAAAAATTTCCTAAAAAAGGAGAGTTTAACATTTCAGCTGGAGAGGTTATTGGCTATTCTGGAAATACAGGAAACTCATCTGGACCTCATTTGCATTTTGAAATTAGAGATACAAAAAGCCAAAAACCTTTAAATCCATTAATTTTCGGCCTACCAATCAAAGACAGTCAAAGACCTCAAATTCAAAAATTATTTTTGTATTATCCTGATAAAAATTCTTCACTGGTACACTCAGAACCGGTATCACTTCAAAAAGTAAATGATAGTACTTATCATACGTCGATAATAAAATCCTCTGGAAAAATGGGGCTAGGTCTTCAAATGTTTGATCGTCAGGATTTGAGTTACAGTAAAAACGGAATCTACAAAGCACAATTAGACATCAATGGAAAAAATATAGTACTGTTTGAGTTTGATAAGCTGGATTATTCCGATTCAAAAAAATTATTCATCAATGTAGACTACATTAAATATAAAGAAGAAAAGAATACAATTCAAAAACTGTTTTTCCAAAACCACGAACCATTAACATTTATGAAGTCTATGAAAGCTAATGGGCTTTTTAATATTGAGTTGGGAAAGTCCTATCAAGTCAGTTTAGTAATTAAAGATTTTTCTGGAAACTCTTCATATTTAGTTATTTACATTGAAGGAGAAAAAAAAGAAATTCCAAACATAAACTTAGATGGGAAATTGATTGAGCCTCAATTAGATTATTCCCTTACGATGAATGACAAAAAAGTGTTTTTTGGAAAAAACACTTTTTTCGAAAATGCAATCTTACAAGTTTATGAAACAAAAAGCACCATAAGCATTGGGCCAAATTTATTTCCATTTAACAATCCCTATGAAATTAGTTTTAAGGTTAACGAAAAGGACACCTTAAAACTAAGGCAAACCTTTATCGCAAAAAAAACAAAAAAGAAACTTTCTTTTTTACCAACCACATTTGATAAAGGCCATTGGAAAACTAAAGTAAAAGATATGGGTGACTTCACTATGGCAAGGGACTCTATCGATCCCAAAATATCTCCAACTAATTTTAAAGCTAATCAATGGTTAAGTAAGTTAAAGTATCTAAAGATTAAAATCTCTGACGACTTTTCTGGAATAAAATCTTACAGAGGAAGCATTAACGGAGAATGGGTCTTATTTGAATACGAACCAAAACGCGAATTACTAACTTATGATTTTTCAGATAAAATTTTTGAACTTGCAAAACATGAACTCAAATTGGAAGTGGTGGATTATGTTGGAAACAAAGCGGTTTACGAAACCACTTTTTTTAGAAAATACAATCTCAATTAGTAAAGATTTAGTTTTGAAGGTCTGATAGTGAATTAATTGCATAGTCTACCTCTTCTATGGTATTAAAAGAGGAAAAAGAAAATCGCAATGATGGATACTTTATTATTGCTTCTGGGCGTTTTAGGTTGCTCAAAACATGAGATCCTGAATCTGCGCCAGATTGACATGCACTTCCCTTTGAACAAGCAATTCCTTTGAGATCCATATGAAAATCAAGCAATTGGGATTTGGAATCTTCCAGAGGTAAAGCAACATTGACCAAAGTATAAGTGCTATCCTTCAAATTTCCTGAAAGCCCATTGAAATAAGCTGTTGGAAAAAATGACTTTAATTGATTGATGAAATGTTTTTTCAGACCAAGGATATGGGCTTTTTCAGTCTCTAATTTTTCATATGCTATTTCAATGGCTTTTTGCAAGCCGATGATATTATGTAAAGATTCGGTTCCTGCTCTGAGACCTCTTTCTTGTGGTCCACCAACAATAAAAGAATGTAATTCCGTCTTTTTTCTGATAAAAGCAAAACCTACTCCCTTTGGGCCGTGAAATTTGTGGGCTGCTGCAGCCAAAAAATCAATAGGTTGAGATTTAAGATCAAATGTAAAATGTCCTACGCCTTGAACAGCATCAGTGTGAAAATAAGCTCCTTTTGCTTTACAAATGGCTCCTACACTATCCAAATCTAGTATATTACCGATTTCGTTATTGATATGCATTAAGCTGACCAATTTCAAAGTGTCATCTAACTCTAGTAAACTTTCAAGATGGTCCAACTTTGGAGAACCGTTTTCATCCAAATCAACGTAACGAATGCTCACGCCTTCTTTCGACAAGTTGTCCAAAACATTTAAAACAGCGTGATGTTCTAAAACAGTGGATATAATGGTTTTGACTTTTAAATCTTTAACAGCACAGCGCAATATCATGTTGTCAGACTCTGTCCCTCCAGAGGTAAAAATAATCTCTTGTGGTTCACAGTTCAGTTGTTTTGCAACGCTTTTTCGAGCGGTTTCAATAATTGATTTTGCTTTTCTACCAAAACCATGCGTTGAGGAGGGATTTCCAAATGTCCTCGACATACTCTGTGTCATTAATTCAATGACCTCATTCCGCATGGGGGTCGAAGCCGCATTGTCAAAATATACTTTCATCAATTCATTATACTATTTAGAGGCTAAGGCTTAATGATCTGGTTCAAATGTTTTTAAGGTTTCTGTAATGATTTTAATACAATCATAAAGCTGTTCTTCTGTTATAACTAATGGTGGAGCGAATCTAATGATGTTACCATGCGTTGGTTTAGCCAAAAGACCATTTTTACTTAGTTTTAAACAAATATTCCAAGCAGTGTCGCTATGAGGTAAATCGTTGATAACAATTGCATTGAGCAAACCTTTTCCTCTAACTAATTTAACAATTTTACTTTTGGAAATATAAAGATTCATTTCATGCCTAAAAATAGATCCCAAAAGTCTTGCATTTTCAATCAATCCTTCATCAATTACAACTTTTAAAGCTTCCGTAGCAACTGATGCAGATAGAGGATTACCTCCAAATGTTGAACCATGCTCTCCAGGTTGTATAGATAACATAATTTCATCGTCACATAGCACAGCAGAAACCGGCATAACTCCTCCAGATAATGCTTTACCTAAGACGAGAATATCTGGGCGAGCATCCTCATATTCAGTCGCTAACATTTTACCAGTTCTACCTATTCCTGTTTGAATTTCATCGGCAATCATTAACACATTATAATTATTGCATAGTCTTCTAACGTTTTGTAAATATCCATCATCAGGCACTACTACCCCAGCTTCACCTTGTATTGGTTCTAACATAAATGCAGCACAATTGGGATCACTTATTTTTTTCTCCAACAAATTCAGATTGTTATATGGAATGATTTCGTAACCAGGCATGTAAGGGCCAAAATCCTGGTATGATACTGGATCTGTTGAACTAGATATAGCAGCAAGAGTTCTTCCCCAGAAATTTCCCTCCGGAAAAACTATTTTAGCCGCATTTTTTTTTATTTTTTTGTTTTTATAACCCCACTTTCTAGCCAATTTTACGGCAGTTTCCCCAGCTTCGACTCCCGAATTCATTGGAAGGCATTTTTCATAACCAAATAAATTTGATAGGAACATCTCAAACTCTCCAAGTACGTTGTTATGGAAAGCTCTGGAAGTTAAAGTTAATTTTAAAGACTGATCCTGAAGTGCTTTTATTATTTTAGGGTGGCAGTGCCCTTGGTTAACTGCAGAATATGCAGACAAAAAATCATAATATTGTTTCCCATTTATATCCCAAAGATGAACTCCAGCCCCTCTTTCTAAAACCACCGGTAAAGGTTTATAATTATGAGCTCCATACTTGAGTTCCAAATCTAAATAATAGTGAGGTTTCCTTTGATTTGTTTCCATTTAAAAAATATTATTTGGAATTTTAAAATACCAAATACAAAAATAAGAATATAATTATACTAAAGTGGTTATGAAAAATTATAGTACCAAGCCTAAAATTCACTCTTATGAATTTATATTTTCGTAAAGTGAATGTAAAAAACAATCCTATTTTTGCAACATGGCAAAAAAATTCATTTCGGAGCGATACAAGAGCTTGGAAGTAGTTGATGTAACCGCTCAAGGAAAGGGAGTGGTTAAATCTGAGGAAGGCAAAGTTATCTTTGTTTCAGGCGTAGTACCGGGAGATAAAATAAGTGTAGAAACTTATAAAAAAAGAAGAGGATATTTTGAAGCCAATCTTATTGAAATACTGGAACCCTCTTCGAATCGTATCGAACCCCAATGTGAGCATTTTGGAGTGTGTGGAGGTTGTAAATGGCAAAACATTAGCTATCAGGCCCAACTCAACTTTAAACAAAAGAAGGTATTGCACAACCTTAAAAACTTGTCCGGTATGACCTTGCCTGAAATCGATACTATTAAGTCTGCACCCAAATCTTATTTTTACAGAAATAAGATGGAATACTCCTTTTCCAACCAACGTTGGCTAACTGAGGATGAAATCACAGACAAATCATTGGCAATTGAAAAAAAAGGCCTGGGATTTCACAAAGCAGGAATGTGGGACAAAGTAGTCGACATCTACAAATGCTACTTACAAAGCGAACCTGCCAATGAAATTAGAAACTCGGTAAAAGCTTTTGCTATAGATCACCAACTTGATTTTTTTAACCACAGAGATCAAAAAGGTTTTTTGAGAAGCCTGATGATTAGAAATTCTAACCGTGGGGAGTTCATGGTTTTGATTCAATTTTTCAGAGAAAACAAAGTTCAACGCGAAGGCCTTCTGGAACATTTGAAAAAGAATTTTGACATCACTTCATTGCTCTTCTGTATCAATACTAAGGCTAACGATACAATTTATGACCAAGAGATCATTTGTTATAACGGCAAAACATATATAACAGAAGAAATGGAGGGCTTGAATTTTAAAATCAATGCCAAATCTTTTTTTCAAACCAATACTGAACAGGCATATGAGCTCTACAAAATAGTCAGAGACTTTGCAGGGCTAAAGGGAGACGAACTGGTTTATGATTTGTACACTGGAACGGGAACAATTGCTCAGTTTCTTGCCAAAGATTGTAGAAAGGTAATCGGGGTAGAGTCTGTGCCAGAGGCAATAGAAGCGGCCCAGAGTAATGCTGAAGAAAATAGCATTAAAAATGCTTTTTTTGAAGTAGGAGATATGCGAAAAATTTTTAATCAAGATTTTATTAATCGCCATGGAAAAGCCAATGTAGTCATAACAGATCCGCCACGAAACGGAATGCATCCTGCTGTAGTAAAACAGTTACTTTTTTTAGAACCCGATAAAATCGTTTATGTAAGTTGCAACAACGCTACCCAAGCCAGAGATTTGTATCTAATGAAAGAACAATATAGGCTGGTTTTTTCCAAAGCCATAGATATGTTTCCGCAAACCCAACATGTGGAAAATGTCGTACTTTTAGAAAAGATATGAGCCAATGACCCCCCGAAGTATAATTTTCCTAATGGTGCTGATTTTGTTTTCCTGTGAGAAGGATGACATATGCCTTGAAGGAACTCCGGCAAGTCCAAGACTGATTATTTTATTCAAGGATTACGAAAATTCTCAAGCCAAAAAAGAAGTCAATGAACTTTTGATCCGAGGTGTCGGTCAGCTTGACACCCTGATCATCTATTCAGGAGATTCCATAGCAATTCCCTTGAGAAACAATTATGAATTTACCCAGTACGAATTTACATTAAACACCTCCTCCACAACCCTTCTAAGTGACTCACTACAAATCAATCACCGTCAATTTGACACATATATTAATAGAGCTTGTGGATACAAATCCAACTTTGTTTTTGAAAACACTTTCCAATATAATCTCACACAAGGTGAGGGTTGGATCAAAAGCGTTGAAAAAACTAGAGACACCTTATCAGATGAAAAAAAATCACATTTGGCTATTTATCATTAGTCTACTTGCAACCGTTTATTGGACTAATGCTCAAGAGCTTTTGGGAGAGAAAGTGATTGACACCCTCAATAAAAGGGAAAAGAAACCTTATACAATTCGCTTTGGTGTGGATTTGTCCAAACCTGTAATGGCAAAATTGGACAAAGATTTTTTTGGATTAGAATTGGTGGGAGACATCAGACTTTTTTCTGAGTTTTATGGTGCAATTGAATTGGGCAATGAACGAAAAACAGAACAGTCCGAGCAAATTAACTTCACCACTACAGGAACCTACCTAAAACTAGGGTTTGATTATAATTTATATAAGAACTGGAAGGGAATGAACAATGCCATTTATTTGGGAATGCGCATAGGAAATAGTTTCCACAAACAGAAAGTAAACGAATATGAGCCTTATCAGATCAATCACTATTGGGCTACCGAAGTAATAAAAAAAGGTTCTGAAATTAGGGAACAAGATGCACTTTCAGCCCGATGGGTGGAGATTGTAGCGGGAATTAAGGTAAAAATGATCAATAATCTTTATATGGGATTCAGCCTCAGGCTCAATAGATTGATAAGCGACACACGTCCTTATAATTTTGACAATTTGTACATACCCGGTTTTAACAAAAAAACAGATGAAAATGTTTGGGGAGCTGGCTTCAATTATACCATAACATACGCAATTCCCGTAAAGCTTTAATTTCCAGAGGCATTCCTATTATGATTATTGAGTTTGTGGATTTTTTTCGTACCCTCGTAAATGGGGAAATTGCACAAACGCGTCTCCAACTTTCCATTAAAAAGTTTGATTTTTCTACTGGGACGCAATCCAAAAAACTTCAGGGCTTTAAAATTTGAAGTGATAATCCATGAATGAGTATTTGGATAAGAACGTTTTAGGGTATCTCCGAAATTTTTATACAAAGTATTGATGTCTCCATCCAATCTTTCTCCATAAGGGGGGTTAGTCAATAGATGGAGTGGGGTATCTCCCATTTTTTGAGAATTAAAAAAATTGGCTCTGTTGACTTGAATAAAATCTTCAAGCCCTGCATTTTTAATGTTGGTGATGGATTTTTCAATGGCAGAAGGGGCTTTGTCAAAACCATAAATTTTTCCGGAAGGAGAAACAACGCTATTGAGTTTTGACATTTTGATTTTATCAAAAAGGGCTTCATCCCAATCTTTCCATTTTTCAAAGGCAAAAACCTTGCGATTGAGGTTTACTGGGATTTTACAAGCCATAATAGCAGCCTCGATAAGGAAAGTTCCACTGCCACACATCGGATCCATAAAATCTGTTCTTTTATCCCAGTCTGATAACATAATGATGCCCGCTGCGAGCACCTCATTGATTGGCGCTATGTTAGTTAGGGAGCGATACCCCCTGTGGTGTAGTGAACGACCAGAAGTGTCCAAGGATAAGCTACATTTTTGATCAATAATATGTAGGTGAAATCGAATGTCTGGATTGAGAGTATCTACGGTGGGTCTTTTCTTATGATCCTTTCTAAAGCGATCTACGATAGCATCTTTACAACGCTGAGAAATATAGAGTGAATGATTGAACAACTTTCCATGAACCACACTATCGATGGCGAAAGTTTGTTCTGGTGAGAGGATAGTATTCCAATCATATTGATAGAGTTTTTGATAAAGAACACTTTCGTTCTCAGCACGGAACTGAAAAATAGGTTTCAAAATTTTTAATGCACTAGATAAACAAAGATTTGCTTTGTACATAAAACCTTTATCACCACTGAAATGGACCAAGCGATTCCCTTCCGAAACATCAGTTGCCCCAAGTTGCTTTAGCTCTTCAGCCAAGATTTTTTCCATCCCGTAGAAGGTCTTGGCCATCATTTTAAAATTAATCTCCATCAAACATAATTAGCGCTAAAAGTACTATTTTTAGTATTATTTTAAGATTTAAATTACGGTATGTCCCATAATGATTACTGGCTCTTAAGTCTCCCCTTTCTGGGAGCCATGACAGGTATAATGTTTGCACTTTTTTTTCCCCTTAAAAAAAACCTTGGGATAAAGTTAATCCTCTCATTTAGCGGTGCGTTTCTTTTGGGAATTACTGTTTTCAAATTGTTCCCCGAAATCTTTTCAGAGGGAAATAAACAACTTTCTGTTTATGTTATGGGTGGAATTTTTTTTCAAATCTTATTAGAATATTTCTCTAAAGGAGTAGAACATGGGCATTATCATCCGAGCGAATCAAATCTTTTCCCAATGACCTTATGGATAAGCTTAAGCTTACATGCCTTAGTAGAGGGAATGCCTTTGTCTCATCAGATGGACTTGACATATGGAATCATCATTCACAAAATACCTATTGGCATGATATTGTACTTAATGATAGAAAATTCAAAAACATCTATCAAAATCAGATGGATTGCACTCATATTATTTTCTTTGATGACACCCATCGGAAATTTATTAATGTCCCATACAAACTCTTTGATAGAAAATCAACTTGAGATCACCGCCTGGGTGGTTGGAATGATCCTACATATCTCCACAACGATTTTATTTGAAAGCTCTGAAAACCATAGTTTTAACCTAAGAAAAATCATTACAATACTTTTTGCAATTCTATTGGCCTACTTCATTTGATTTAATCAAATCCATCCTGCTTTTTTTTTCCAATTATTACATTTACAATATCATCTATTAGCTTATCCCAACCAATGATCTCAAAATGAAAATTATAATGAATTTTTTTGGATAAAAAAAGACCCCAACATTCACATGTTGGGGTCTCGAAGAAGGCAGTGACATACTCTCCCACCTTGTGGCAGTACCATCTGCGCTGATGGGCTTAACTTCTCTGTTCGGAATGGAAAGAGGTGAGCCCCATCGCTATAACCACCTTAAATCAATAAGAAGACACATT
>MDSV01205224.1_pt1 | contig 23220 bp, 19 predicted proteins | sample 810851 | NCBI WGS metagenome assembly MDSV01 (sample SAMN05326640, study PRJNA326480) | marine metagenome | isolation source: seawater | place: Atlantic Ocean: North East | collected 2012 | reverse complement strand
TTAAAGGATAAAAAAGATTTAGAAAAAGAAAATAGATTAGAAAATATTAAAGAATTATTAAACGCAATGAAAGATTTTGATAATTTAGAAAGTTTTTTAGAGCATGTTGCGCTTGCAACATCAATTGATCAAGATTGGGAAGGACAAAAAATTAATTTAATGACTATGCACGCTTCAAAAGGCTTAGAATTTGAAGTTATATTTTTACCAGGATGGGAGGAAGGATTGTTTCCACATCAAAAATCTATTGAAGAAAAAGGAGAGAGTGGATTGGAAGAAGAAAGAAGATTGGCGTATGTTGGAATAACTAGAGCAAAAAAAATAGCTAATATTTCATTTTCTATGAACAGATTTTATCAAGGTGACTGGATGGATAGCATTGCTTCAAGATTTATAAATGAATTGCCAGACGAAAATATTGAAAAAGTTAATACTTTAAACGAAAATCAAGATGATGATTTTGACTTTAATCAGGACGTTAGTTTTGAAAGTGAAATCAAAAGTCCTGGTTGGATCAGATATCAAAAAAGAATTAAATGATAAAACAGAGAATTAAAAAAATAAGAGATTTAATAAATCACCACGATTTAGACGGTTACTTGGTGCCCAAAAATGATGAATATTTTTCTGAATATGCATTTCCAAATAGGATAAAAACTATATCTAATTTTAGTGGATCCGCAGGATTTGCAATAATTTTAAAAAAAATAAATTACTTATTTGTAGATGGCAGGTATACAACTCAGGCAAAAATTGAAAGTGGTGACTCGTACAAAATTTTAGAAATTCCACAAATATTTCCGCATAATTTATTTAATAACAATATAAAAAATATTAAAATTGGTTTTGACCCAAAACTCTTTTGCAGAGACACGTTAAAAAGATATTTTAAAGATACATGTGATTTGCGTCCAATTCAAAGAAACCTGGTTGACTTAATTTATGTTGAGAAAACAAATATTAAAGGAAGGTATTTTTACTCACTTAATGAGCAAATAACTGGAGAAAAAATATACTCAAAAATAAATAAATTATTTAAGATATTAAATAAGAAAAAAATAGATAATATATTTATAAGTGCTCCAGAAAATGTCGCTTGGTTATTAAATTTAAGAGGGAAAGATAACCCAAATAGTCCTATGCCCAATTGTAGGTTAATTTTATCGAAAGAAAAAAAAATATATCTATTTTCTGAGGAAGAAAAGTATAAAAAAATAAAAAACAGTAAAGAATATCGAAAAATAGTTTTTAAAAATAATAATGATTTCTTTTCAGTCTTAAATGGTATTAAGGGAAATACTTTCTGTATAGATAAATTAACATGTTCAATTTTTTTTGAATCTATAATTAAATCAAAATTTAAAATATTATCTGAAACTGATCCTTGTTATGATTTAAAATCAATTAAAAATCCAACTGAGATAAGAAATATGAAAAAAGCTCATATAGAGGATGGAGTGGCTTTAACCAAATTTTTATATTGGATTAAAAACAGAAAACTAAATGGTTTAGATGAATTACATGTAGAAAAGAAATTAGAAAGGTTTAGAAAAAAAAATAAAAATTATTTATATCCTAGCTTTAATACTATAGCAGGGTCTGGTCCAAATGGTGCAATAATTCATTACAGGGCAAATAAAAAATCAAATAGAAAAATAAAAATATCAGACTTATTGCTTTGTGACTCAGGTGGACAATACAAATATGGAACAACTGATGTTACTAGAACAATTTGTTTTAAGAAACCAAAAGAAAAAATAAAAAACATTTTTACAAGAGTTCTAAAGGGCCATATTGCAGTTGCTACAACAAACTTAAATAAAATAAACACCGGATACATCATAGATAAAAAAGCTAGATATTGGTTAAACAAAATTAATTTAGATTATGGTCATGGAACTGGACATGGTGTTGGATTTTTTTTAAACGTTCATGAAGGACCACAATCACTATCAAAATACAACAGGGTTCCTATTAAGCAAGGAATGATAATCAGTAATGAGCCAGGATACTACGAAGTTAATAAATTTGGAATTAGAATAGAAAATTTAGTTTATGTTGAAAAAAATAAAAATAAACTTTTTTTTAAAAATTTAACTTTAGCTCCTATAGATAACGACTTAATTAATTTTAAAATGCTTGATAATGAAGAGAAAAAATATTTGTTTAAATACCATTGGGAAGTTTATTCAAAAATTTCAAAATATTTGACCAAAAATGAAAAATCTTGGATGCAAAATCTAATCTAATAGTTTTGAAAATTGTTTTTGATTAATTATATTGATCTTTAGTTCCTTCGCAATTTTAACCTTTTTTGTTGTTGGCTTCTCTCCAACTACCAAATAGTTTAATTTACTATTTACATTACTTAATATTTTTCCTGAATTTTTTTCTACTAGCGATTTAGCTTCGGCTCTACTTAAGTCGTCTAATTTGCCAGTAAATAAAAAAGTTTTATCTTTTAATTTACCATTTGTGCTTTGTTCAACGCTTATTATAGAAACAAATTTACTTAATTCTTTTATAACTTTTAAATTTGTATCATTTGTAAAAAATTTTTTTAAAGATTTAATTTGTGTTTCGCCAATACCATCTATATTTAAAAATGAATCAAAATTGAATTTCGATGATATGTTATTAAAATTACGTAAACTCTTTAGATTCTTTGATAATATTTTTGCATTTTCTTGACCAATATGTCTTATACCTAATGAAAAGATAAATTTATCTAGAGTAATTTTTTGTGAATTATTTATTGAATTTTTTAGATTAGTCGCTGATAGAGAGCCCCAGCCTTCTAGATTTTCAATTTTATTATAGTCTAATTTAAATATATCTTGAGGAAGCCTTATCATATCCAGGTCCCAAAATTTTTGTACAACTCTTTTACCAAATCCATCTATATTTAATGCCTCTTTAGATACAAAATGTTTAATTTTTTCTATGGCTACTTTTTCACACTCATACCCTTCAGTTGAACATCTTTTTACTGCATCAAATTTTTTTGTTAAATTATTATATTCTTTGATTATTTTTGAACCACATGAAGGACAGTTTTTAGGAAAAATAAATTTTTTTGAGTTTGATGGTCGTTTTTTTATATCAACAGATATTACGTGTGGAATTACATCTCCAGCTCTTTCAATTGTAACAATGTCTCCAATTCTAATATCTTTTCTAATTATCTCCTCTTCATTGTGCAGAGTTGCATTAGATACTGTTACACCACCGATGCTCACTGGCTTTATTTTTGCAACGGGTGTAAGTGCTCCTGTTCTTCCAACCTGAATTTCTATGTTTAAAATTTGTGAATTATTACTTTCAGCAGAAAATTTATGTGCTGTAGCCCATCTCGGTGCATTGCCAACAAATCCAAGTCTCTCTTGTAAATGGAAATTATTAATTTTATATACTAAACCGTCAATATCATATTCCATCTCATACCTTTCGTTTTGAAATTTTTCATGATTATTTAACAAATTAATTCTTCCTGAGATAATTTTATTAAATTTACTTGTTTGAAAACCCCATTTTTTTAAAGATGTTAAAAATTCAGATTGATTTTGAATTTTTCTATCTTTGTAATAGCCAAAAGTATAAGCTATGAACTTTAAAGGTATCTTTCTAGTTGCCTTTGGATCTTTCTGCCTCAAAGATCCTGATGCAGCATTCCTGGGGTTGGCAAAATTTTGCTCTATTTTTTTAAAATCTTTATTACTTATAAAAACCTCTCCCCTTATTTCAATATCATTGGGAAAGTCCTTGGCTGTAATTATTTTTGGAATATCATTAATTGTTTTTAAATTTTCTGTAATAACTTCTCCCTCTTTACCATCTCCTCTAGATACTCCCATTACTAAACTGCCATTTTTATAAGTTAAAGAAGCAGAAATACCATCAATCTTTGGTTCAACACTGAATTCTAAATTATTTTTCTTATCTAAGTTTAAAAAATTAATTATTTTTTTTTCAAAATTTTCCAAATCTTTTTCATCAAAAATATTTGATAATGATAACATGGGCACCCTATGTTTTGACTTTATGAAGTTTTTTGAAGGTGCGTGTCCAACATTTTTTGATGGTGAATAATCTGCATAATTTTTTAAAAAAGAATGTTTTGATTCCAGGGCTAAAATTTCTTTTTTCAATTTATCATATTCTAAATCTGAAATTTTAGGATTATTGTCATTAAAATAATACTTATTATGCTTTTTAATTTGAGATATTTGCTTAATGTATTTTTTTTTTATTTGATTCTCATCCATAAATTAATCAAGCAGTGATTTAATTCTTTTAATTATTGGATTCTTTTTTTTATTTTTTTCTATTTCAGATCTTAATTTATATTTTTTATTGAATAACTTATAAGAATTTTCATACCATTCACTTGATTCATAATTATATCCTAAAAGATATGCATATTTTTTTGATTCTTCTAATAACCCTAATCTATAATAAATTTCTACCAATCTATGTATTGCCTCTTCAACAAAAATGGTTTGATTGTATTTTTCTGTTACAATTTTAAATCGATTTATTGCCGGGATCCACTTTTCCCTTTCTATGTAGTATCTGCCTAAATACATTTCTTTTGAAGCAAGTATTTCTTGGATCAAATCTAATTTATACTCTGCATCAAGTGCATAATCGCTTTCAGGAAATTTTTTTTTTACTATTTCAAAATTTTCCTGTGCTTTTAATATTGCATTAAGATCTTTTTTCTCATCAATGATTTGATCGTAATACGACATCGCTAGAAGATAATAGGCATAATTTGTTCTTTCGTGATTTGGATATGTTTTTAAAAATCTTTCTAATTCAAAAATTGTATCTGCGTAATAATCTTGAGAATAGTAAGAATAGGCAGACATCAAAGACGCTCTTGGAGCCCACTTGGATTGAGGATATAATAACTCAGCCTCATTGAATTTTTTTGCAGCCACTAAAGCAAATCCATTATCTAGCTCGTTCATCCCTTCTTCATAAGCTTTGATCATTTGAAGATCAATGCTCCCTTCTTCTATTTTATCAACTACCGGTTCTTCTTTGGAACAACTGAAAGATAAAAAGAAACATAGTAAAAAAACAAATTTTTGAATTAATTTCATTCTGAATTTTTATCAGAAATATAAAAAAATTGTAATTTTTAAGCTATCGATTTGAGCAATGATTTGTTGATAAACGAGTGTGGCAAATTTTTTCCCTTAAGCTCAATTAGAGAAAAATTGGATTTATCACTAAAAACTTTCCTTAAAAGTTCATTTGTTAAGCTGTGTCCACCTTGTGAACAAATTATGGAACCAACTATTTTGTATCCTGACAAAGCTAAGTCACCCATACAATCTAGTATTTTATGGTTTACGAATTCAAGATCATTTCTTAATCCATTTTCATTTAAAATTTTATTATCTTTTACTACAATTGCATTTTCCAAACTTCCACCTTTTGCAAGTCCCATTGTTTTTAATTTTTCTACATCTTCATATAAGCAAAAAGTTCTAGATTGATATATTTCTATTAGATCATCATTAAACACATTTATTTTATTTCTTTGGTTTCCAATTAATTGGTTTTTGTACTTAATCTCAAAATCAATATCTAAATTTACTCTAGAAGGTTTTATCTTTATAAATTTACCTTCAGTTTTGTACTCTACTTCTTTTTCTATTTTGATTAATTTTATTGGTACTTGACTTGATGATATTCCTGATTTCAAAATTTCTTCAATAAAGTTGATACCTGAGCCATCAAGTATTGGAACTTCTTGGGAGTCTAACTCTATTAGTGCATTATCAATTCCAATTCCATATAAAGCTCCCATTAAATGTTCTATAGTCGAAACTTTAATTCCAAATTCATTGGATATGGTTGTACATAAAGTTGTATTTGTCACATTAAATACATTTGGGATAATCATGTTATTTTTATCAATATCAATTCTCTTAAACAGTATGCCAGCATTTGGCTCTGCAGGAATTATTTTTAAATTTACTTTTGCGCCAGTATGAAGACCTACTCCATTAAAAGATATTGGTTTTTTTATAGTTTTTTGATTTAATATTGACATACACAATATTTATACAAAAAAATTAGATTTGGTTGAAAACAAGTAATGTTACAATAAAATACAGAATATCAGCTAAAGTAATAAAACAATCTGGTAAAAAAACCCTTTTTTTTAGTTTTTTTAGGAATTATTGCAACCTCCTCTATATTTTCAGAGTTTAAATATTTCATACCTGAGTTGCATATAATATCAGTATTTTCCTCAAAAAAATTCATCTCAGAGAAAATATTAAATTCTTCTTTTAAATATATAGAATTTTTATTTAATATTTTTGATCCTTCTCCAGTAAAAACTAAAATAGAATTTTTGCTATCTGATAAAAATTGTAATTGATAAAAACTTTTAAAACTTAAATTAATTATTTCCTCTATCCTTGCATAAATTATTTGATTCAGCAGGTTTTTATTATCTTTTTCATTATTAGAGAAATCAGAGAAAGTAATATCGTCGTTGTAGTATTTTTTTTTAATATTTTCAGCTTCTAATAAATCTATATTTAGTATTTTTGAAATATCACTTGAAATATGATTGCTACCAACAGGTATAAAATTAATAAAGATTAATTTTTTTTCATTATAAATTGTTAGGCATGTTTTTTTGTAACCTATATCTAAAAAATATTTATATTTAAATTCTTCAAAATTATTTAGGTAATTTAAAGATTTTACATACGATGAACAATAAATCTTACTAATTGATAAATTGATATTTTTGAAATAATTATTAAATTTAGTTGATAATAATTCAGGAATAAGTAAAAATTTTATTTGAATTATTAAATCTTTATATTTAAATTTTTCTTTAGGTATATTCAAATATTCTACTCCATCAAAAAAATATTTATTAATAATAATATGAATGATTTTTTTATTCTTGTAGGAATTTTCTATTAAATGCTTCGCTTCCTGAATCAAAAACTTAACATCATTAATTTCAAAATTTTTATTATCAAAATTTTTTTTTAGAGATACATCTACAGAAGAAAATTCATAGGTATCTAACATCAAAATTACACTATTTAAATGTTTATCAATTTTTTTTTCTGCTTTTTGAATTAAATCTTGAATAAGTGATTCTGATTCATTTGAGCTAATTAGACAATTTTTATCTTCAATAAATTTTTTATTTTTAGTTAGATTATCGTAAACTCCAAATCTTATTTTTGAAGAACCATAATCAATTATAGATAAATGCTTATCTTCAATCATTAGAAACAATTACTTGATTTGGCACTCTTAAATCAATAATTCTTTTTTTTTCATTTTGATCGTCCATAATTTTTTTAGCAATTTTTATCGATTTAGGCAGATTATTTTTTGGAAACTTAATTATTGTACCGTTAATATATTTTACATCCCATCTTCCGTTGTAGAAAAAATAATATTCATTAATTTGCTCTATATCAAAATCATTATTTTTTAGCTGTTCAATAAATATGAAAAAGTCTTTAGGATTAAAATTTCCAAAAATATTTGGAAGCGGTTTAACGTTCTTAAATATATTTTTTGAGATAAATTTACCATTATTACCTAAAAATTGTTTCTCACCATTTTTAATTGTAATTGCAACCGGAGTAGTAATTTTTAAATTTATTTCTAAATTTGATGGCAATTTTTTAGAAATGATGTAGCTATCTAAATATTTATATTGATCTAATATTTTAACAATTCGATTTTTATCTATTAAAAAAATATTTTTATTTATTAAATAATTTAATGATTGATTTATTTCATTATTAAGAGATTCGCTTAAACCCTTAATATCAATCTTTTTTACATTTAAAATATTGTCCTTATATGCATTTAATTTTAAATTACTAATAGAGCTTAAAAATAATAAAAAAAGTACGTAAAAATAAATTTTTTTCTTTTTATCTATTAATTGATGCATCTTTAATTAATAAGTCTATGAGATTAATAAATGAAATGCCTTTATGTTTTGCAATCTCTGGAACCAAAGATAACGAGGTCATTCCCGGTTGAGTATTGATTTCTAGAAGATAAAACTTATTTTTGTAATACTTGAAATCTGACCTTGTAACGCCTTTACAGCCAATAATTTTGTGAGCCTTGAGAGCTATATCTAATACTTCATGTAATTTGTTTTTTTTTAATTGAACTGGAATTAGATGCTCAGTTTTTGCATTTTGATTGTATTTAGCCTGATAATCATAAAATTTTCTTTTTGGTTTTAATTCAATGGCACCTAATTTTTTTCCCAATAATATAGCAACCTGTATTTCCCTACCCGGTATGTATTTTTCAATCATAATTTCTTTATAGTTTCTTAATTTTTTAATATTTTTTATAATATTTTTTGAATTACAGATATAAACTTCTACGCTTGAACCTTCATTAAAAGGCTTGATGACTACCGGAAAATTTAATTGATATTTAATTTTATAAATTAATTTTTTATCTATTTTATGTTGATTAAATTTAAATTTAAAATATTTTGGGGTTAAAATATTATTTTTTACAAAATATTTTTTTGATATTTCTTTATCTATAGCAATTGAAGATGGTATTATTCCGGAATGGGTATATTTAATCTTTTCATTCTCAAGAATTGTTTGTATATAGCCATCCTCTCCATATCTTCCGTGCAAAGCATTGAACACGAAATCTGGTTTAAATTTTCTTAATGTTTTTATCAAATTTCCGTCTGGTTCAACTAATTTAGTATTATATTTTCTTTTTATAGCTTTATGTACCTCTTTAGCTGTCTTTAAGCTAATTTCACGTTCTTTTGAAAATCCTCCAGATAAAATCAATAATTTTTTTTTCATTTATTCAACTAAAACTATTTCTAAATCTAATTTAATTCCAGTTTTGGTTTTTACTTGTTGTCTTACATATTCTATTAATTCTTTCATTTCATTGAATGTTGCACTTTTTTGATTAATGAAAAAATTACTATGTTTATCAGATATTGCAGCATCTCCAAATTTAACATCTTTCGACACTGATTCCCTAATCAACTTCCAAACTTTTTCATTTGTTTGATCTATAGGATTTTTGAATGTACTACCTCCAGTTTTAATTTTAGATGGTTGAGCTTGTTCTTTACGTTTTTTTAATTCATTTATTAATTTTTGAATATTGACCTTTTCACTTATTGCTCCTTTAAATGATGCACTTAAAAATATTAAATCTTTAGGTAAGTTACTTCCTCTATAGTTAAATTTAATTTTTTCAGATGGAATTGTTAAAATATTTCCTAAAAAATCAACTGCTTGAACTGAAATTAACAAGTTTTTAAATTCACCATCAAAACAACCGGCGTTCATCCTAATTCCACCTCCAATAGATCCAGGTATGCAAGATAAAAATTCAAAACCTCCAATTGAATTATCTTTTGCAAATTCAGACAATTTCTTATCTGTAACTGCACTTCCGGCAATTATAAGATTGTTGTTTAATAAAGAAATATTTGAAAAGATTCTGCCTAATTTTATAACTACTCCATCGTATATTTTATCTGAAAAAAGTGTATTTGATCCAGCCCCAAGGACAAATATTTTTCCCCTTTTATTGTAGATTTTAAGAAAATTAATTAATTCTTCCAGTGATTCAGGCTTAAAAAAAATTTTAGTTTTTCCACCAATATTAAACCAGTTTAATTTTTGAATATCATAGTCAAAGCTAATTTTTCCTTTAATTTTATTTGCAAATTCTTTTAAGTCACTTGTTTTCATTTTATTTGTGTTTCAAGCATTCTCATCCAATTGGAAATTGATCCTGCGCCCATACCTATAAATATTTTTTCACCAAATATGTTTTGCTTAACAAACTGTGATAATTCAAATTGGTTATTTATTAATATTAAATTAATTTTTGAATTATTAATTATATCCTTAGCGAAATTCTCATATTTAAAGCTTAATTTTATATTTTCTCCCGCTTTATATACTGGGCATAAAACAACCATATCTGCTTTTTTAAAGGAGTTAGAAAATTCTTTTCTTAAATTCATAAGTCTGGATACTCTGTGAGGTTGGAATATACAAATAACCTCTTTTTTTTTGTAAACCTCTTTAACTCCATTTAAGACCTCTTTAATTTCTGTCGGGTGATGAGCATAATCATCTATAAAAATTGATTTTTCATAATTAAAAATATTATTAAATCTTCTTTGAACTCCTTGAAAATTCTTTAACCCTTGTCTTATTAAATTACTTGAAATTCCGATGGAAAAAGCTACGGCAACAGCAGCGGTTGCATTTCTAATATTATGGAGACCTATTGTTGGAATTTTAATATTATTTATTCTTGTTTTTTTTTTGCTTGGCAACGTAATTTCCACATCAAACTTTGAAAACGATAAATTTTGCAAGATGTTTAATATTTTATAATTCGAATTTTTATCTAAACCATAAGTTTGGTAATTTTTGCTATTTAATTTTCCAATAATCTTTCTATTATTTTTATCATCGATACAAATGAAACATTTTCCAAATGATGGTGTTTTTTCTACAAAACTAATAAAGTGTTTTTTTAAATTAGTCATAGTTTTGTAATAATCCATATGTTCTTCATCTATATTAGTTATAATAGAATAGGTTGTTGGCACGTTTAAAAAACTTCCGTCGGATTCATCGGATTCTAATACACACCAATTACTTTTTCCTAGCCTAGCAGAATTTCCAAATGAATTAAGAACTCCTCCATTAATTATTGTGGGATCTAATTTTGCTGTTGAAAAAATTGAAGATAATAATGAAGTAGTGGTTGTTTTGCCATGAGAGCCTGCAACAACAACATTTCTCATAAGAGATACGATATGGCCTAACATCTCTCCTCTTTTATAAATTGGCAATTTCTTTTTTTTTGCCTCTTTTAATTCTGGATTATTTTTTTTTATGGCTGAAGATATAACTATAATAGTTGAATTGGATATATTTTGCTTTTTATGACCAATGAAAACTTTTGTCTTATTTTTTTTTAATCTACTTATATTCTTATTAAATGAAATATCACTTCCTTGAATTTTAAAACCTAGTCCTTTCATTATGATTGCTAAACCACTCATACCTATGCCACCAATGCCAATGAAGTGTATTATTTCTGTTTTAGCTAACTTAATTTTCATTAATTAGATTTATTAATTTTTGGTTTATATTATTCCAAGTGTTTTGGTAAGAATATTTATTTAAATTTGTTTTTGTTTCTTGATAATTAACTCTTTCAGTAAATAAATTATGAATAAAATCACCTACGGAAACAGGAATAAAATCTTTCTGCTCAATTAACCAACATAAATTATGATCTTTATAATGTTTGGCATTATAATATTGATGATTGTCTTTTGCGAAAGGAAATGGGACTGCTATGAAAGGTATTCCTGCATAACTCAATTCTGATAATGTAGATGCCCCACAACGAGAAATAGCTAAATTTATTCCTTCAAATTTTTTATAAAGATCTTTTTCATATTTAAAGAATTGATAACTAACATTTAGTGCTACATAAACTTCTTTTAATTTCTCAATTTTTTTATCATCAAATATTTGTTGAATTAGTTTAATTCTATAATTTTTTGAAAGTATTTTAATTACCTCCTCTATTGCTTTATCAAAAAAAATAGCTCCTTGACTTCCTCCTATTATTAAAATTTTAATTTCATTTGAAAAATTATTATTTAAATTTAAATTTAAATTATAAATTTCCTTCTTTAAAATTGGATTAATTAAATAAATTTTTTTCAAATATTTTCTTGGAAAATTAGGTATATTTTTATGGTAACAAATAATTCTCTTTGAAAATTGTAAAATCAATTTATTAGATCTTCCAATTACTGCATTTGGTTCAAACAAAATAATTTCAATTCCTAGTATTTTTGAAGCAAAACAAAATGCTAAGGACATGTAGCCACCAGTGCTAATTAAAAAATCTATTTTATTTTTTTTTAAGTAAAAAAAAGATTTAAAAAATGAAATTAAAAAAAATATAAGATTTATTGGTAGTAAATAAATTTTTGATGATATATTTGGAACATCGACGATATCAAATTTATATAAATTTTCGTCTATAAATTTTGAACCTCTTCTATCAGTTACTAAACAAACATTAAATTCTTTCTTGAGATGATCATATATGGATAAAGATGGGATAACATGTCCACCAGACCCTCCTGTTGAAATTAATATTTTTTTCATTAGTTATAAAATTTTCTTTTCGTTAAATTTAAAATTATTCCTGATAATATTGCGTTACTTATGATTGATGATCCTCCATAACTCAAAAATGGCAAAGTCATGCCTGTAGTTGGTAAGATCCTAATGTTTACACCTATATGAATAAAACTTTGAAGCAATATTAAAGAAATAGACCCTAATAGAATTAATTTTACCTTATTATCTTTTTCTTCATCAATTTTTTTCATCACTTTATAAGCCAAAAATAAATAAATTATCATAATTGTAATCACTATAATCACTCCAAACTCTTCTGAAATTACTGAAACTATATAATCAGTATGTGCCTCGGGGATTTTTGAATTCAACGTACCTTCGCCAATTCCTTGGCCAAAATATCCACCATTTATTATGGCTTCAGAGGCTTTTTCTGATTGATAGCTATTTCCTGTGCTTGGATTCAAAAAGGACAATAGTCTTATTTTAATGTACTCAAATTTAGGAAGAAAAAAAATCATATAAGATAAAATTGATCCAATAAAAATAAAAAAGGAAAAGAAAATAAATAAATTTATTCCGGATATAAAAATTAAAGACAACCATGTCATTGTAATTAATAAGGTTTGACCTATATCCGGTTGGGCAATTAGGAATAAAATTACTACAACAAGTACTAAGGAACTTATTAAATATTTTGAATAAATTTTTTTTTTGCCTTCAAAGGCTAAAATGGTTGAAATTAGAACAATAAAAAATGGTTTTAATAGCTCGATTGGTTGAAATCTAGGGAGAAATGGAAAATCAATCCATCTTTTAGAACCTTTGACTTCTACGCCAATTAAAGGAACCAAAACTAAGCAGATGAATAATGGAATAAATATAATTAAACAGATGTCTAGAAGTTTTTTTTGATCTAAGAAGGACAGAGTAGTTAAAATGGATATTCCAAGTAAAATAAAAATGAAATGCTTCATAAAAAAATAATAAGAATTTGTATTTAACTTATCAGAAGCGATCAAAGAAGTTGAAACTAATGAAAAAAATAAACCTAAAAAAAATAAAGATAGTATTAAAATTAAGATTAATTTATCAATATTTTTCCACCAATTATAATAATAATTATAGATATTAAACATTTAATTTTTTTATAATTTTATTTTTTTTTATTAAATTATTGAAATATTGGCCTCTTTTCTCAAAATTTTCAAATTGATCAAAGGATGCTGCGGAAGGACTAAATATTATATTCTTTGGATATGAATTATGATTTTTTGCATCTAAAATAATCTGACTCACTGCTTTTTTTAAATTTTTGAACTTTTTTGAATTAATTTTATTTCTAAAATTATCTAAAAAAAAATTTTTATTCTTTCCATAAACATAAGCTATAATATTTTTATAATATTTTTTATTTAATCTAAATACATCACCTTTCTTAGCAAGACCTCCAACAATCCAATAAATATTTTTATATGATTGTAAAAGATTTTTACTAGATGAAAAACTTGTTGATTTAGAATCATTAATTATCATTAATTTTTTATTTTTATAAATTATTTGTTGTCTATAATTTAGCCCTTTAAAATTATTTACTGCACTAAAGACTTTATTAATATTTAATTTAAGTTTTTTTGAAATTTCTATAACAAACTTTAAATTTTTTTTATTATTTATAGTTTCAAAATATGAATTCTTGATTTTTTTTAAATATTTTTTTTCTATTTTTGAATTAACTTTATATACTTTGGAAAATATTTTATTTCTTTTCAATTCTTTTTCAAAATAAAAATTATTTTTTTCAATAAATGCAAAATCTTTTTTAGATTGATTGTTTATTAATTTAAATTTTGATTGTACATATTTTTTTATAGATTTATGCCTTTCGAGATGATCTGGGGCTATATTTAATATAACTGAAAAGTTAGTTTTAAAATATTTACTATATTCAATTTGATATGATGATGCTTCAATCACAAAAATAGTGTTATTATTTATTTTTTTCTCCAATAATAATGGATTGCCTATATTTCCAACTAACCTTACATCTTTTCCATGTTTTTTAAGTACTTCATAAATTAATTTTGAAGTTGTAGATTTTCCATTGGTTCCGGTAATTGTAATTTTAAAGTTATTTGGATTATTTAAATAAAAAATATCTAATTCACTTATTACCCTCTGTGAATTTTTCATTAAGTACGATTTAATGCCACAATTATTAATATCTATGCCTGGACTTAATATAATTATATTAAAATCATAGTTATCAAGATTTCTTTTAGTTGCAATATAAGATTTTAGATTTTTTGGAATAGAAGACAGGTTATCATCATAAATTTTTATATGATTATTTTTTTTTAAATAACCAAAGCATGCCTTGCCACTTTTTCCAAAACCATAAATTAAAATATTATTGTGAATTAATTTATTTTCAAAATTAAGCATCATCTTAATTTTAATGTTGCCAAGCCAATCATAGCTAAAATTATAGATATAATCCAAAATCTTATTACAACAGTTGATTCTGGCCAGCCTTTTTTTTCGAAGTGATGATGGATTGGAGCCATTTTAAAAATTCTTTTTCCAGTAAGTTTAAATGAAACAACTTGAACAATTACAGAAACAGCCTCAAATACAAATAAACCCCCTGTAATTGCTAAAACAATTTCGTGCTTCGTAATAATTCCAACTGCACCAAGAGACCCTCCTAGAGCCAATGAACCTGTGTCACCCATAAATATCTTGGCTGGTGGAGCATTGAACCATAAGAAACCTAAACATGCTCCAATTATAGACCCACAAAAAATAGATGCTTCACCTACGTTCTCTATGTAAGGTATTTGTAAATATTCTGAAAAAACAATGTTTCCAGTTACATAACTAATAAATGCAAAACATGCCGCCACTAATATTACTGGTACAGTAGCAAGACCATCTAATCCATCTGTTAAATTAACTGCGTTTGACGAGCCAACTATAATAAAAATATAAAATGGAATAAAAAACCAACCGAGTTCAATTAATAAATTTTTAAAAAAGGGAAAATATAAATTATTTAAATCTGGTGAATCTACATAATATACAAGAATTAAAATACCAAAAAATGCTAAAATTATTTGACAAATAATTTTAAATTTTGAAGAAATGCCAGCAGAATTTTTATCTTTGATTTTCTTTAAATCGTCATACGCACCTAATAATCCAAAAGATCCTACGATATAAATTAAAAACCAGTTATAAGGATTTGAAAGATCTCCCCACAATAAAATTCCTGAAAATAATCCTAAAAGAATTAATAATCCTCCCATAGTTGGTGTGCCTATTTTTTTTATTATATGCTCTTTGGGGCCATCATTTCTAATTGGGTTGTGAATTTGTTTTTTGGAAAAATAATTTATAAATGGTGATCCTACCAAAAAGACTACCATCATAGACGTAAACATCGCTAATCCAGTTCTAACTGTAAGATATTTAAATACGTTTAAAAATGACCAATGATCAACCAAACTTGAAAATAAACTATAAAGCATTCACCTATCCTTTTACAATTTTTGAAACCATATTATTTAAACCTGTTGCATTAGATGCCTTGATCATAAAATAATCATTATTATTAAATTCATTAATTAATTTAAATATTTCTTCTTTGTTTTTTAATATTTTGCCTTTTTTTTGTGTTTTAATTTTGTTAAAAGTTTCCCTAACATATTTTCCATAAACAAATACCTTATTAATGCTAGAAACATTAATATATTTAGCTGATTCCCTATGAAGTTTTTTTGAAAATTTACCCAACTCCAACATATCTCCTAAAAGACAATATTTCATATTTGAACGCGCATTAATTTTATTAAATTTTTTGATAGAAAATTCTAATGACAGAGGATTTGAGTTATAACTCTCATCTATTATATTTAAATATTTATTCTTAACTTTTATTTTTTTTATATCCCCTCTTCCTTTGGGTAATATAAAATTATTAAAAATATTTTTATTTAATTTTTTTATTTCAAAATAATTGGAAATTATAGCAACTGAAGCAAGCAAGTTATCGATATAGGGTTCCATTTTTTTTTGAATTTGTAGACTAATATTTTGATTATATACTTTTAAAATAATTATTGATTTTTCTTTTTGACTTATTGTTTTTATATACTTAACGTTTGCATTATTTTTTTTACTAAATGTTATAATTTTAAGTTTCCTTTTAATCGCCTTATTTTTGAAAAAATTAAAGTAGTGATCATCCCTGTTTAATACAATTGTTCCATTTTTAACAATTTCATCTATCAATTCAGATTTAGCTTGGGCTATTTCATTTAAATTTCTAAAATTTTTAATGTGAGCATACGAAATGTTTGTAATTATTCCTAAATCAGGATTTACTAGTTTTGCCAATTTTTGTATTTCACCTTTTTTATCCATTCCTATTTCAAATACACCTAAAATATTTTGTTTATTAATGTTAAATAAACTCAATGGAACTCCATATTTGTTATTAAATGAGTTTTTTGAATAACAAGTAGATACAATTTTTTTTAATGTTTGAGCCAATAATTCTTTTAAGGATGTTTTTCCTGAGCTTCCAGTAATTGCTATCGCATTAATATTGGATGTTTTTCTAACCACATTAGACATATTGGTTAAAAGACTTAGTGGTTTTCTTACCTTTATTATTTTTCTATGCTTTTTTTTATAATTTTTATCAACAATAGCTAAGCTGGCCCCATTTTTAATAGCATCATTCGCAAATTTACTGCCATTTGTTTTTTTTCCTTTTAGTCCAAAAAAAATATCATTCTTAAATATTTTATTTGAATTTATTGATGCATTTTTTAATTCGGTTGAGTGGCTAAGTTTTTTATTTTTAACTTCTTCTTTTAGAATATTTAACTTCCAATCATTAGGTAATTTTTTGTTTTTAAAGCTAATATGCTTTAAAATACATTTTTTATCTGAAAATAATTTTTTTCCTAAGTATTCTTGAAAATTTTCGTGTCCTTTACCTGCAACAATCAAAACATCACCAGAATTCAAATCCATTATTGCTTTTTTTATAGCTTGATCCCTTGAAGGAATTTCAATTAATTTTGATCGATTAATTTTTTTTTTAATTTTTGCTCTAATTTTTTTTGGATTTTCTGATCTAGGATTATCGTCAGTTACGTAGATTTTATCACATAAATCATTTGCAATTTTTCCCATTATCATCCGCTTAGGCTTATCTCTTTCACCTCCGCACCCAAATAAAATTGAAATATTACTTTTGTTAAATTGTTCTCTTATGTTTTCTATACAAATTTTTAAAGCTTGTGGCGTATGAGCATAATCTAATATTACTTTTGAATTATTTTTTATAACCCCTATTTTTTCGAGTCTTCCGTTTACTGATTGAATTTTATTAATTGATTGAATTATTTTCTTCATTGGAATTATTTTTGATGCGGCCAGTATTGCCATTAATAAATTTTTTATCTGTATCTTTCCTATTATTTTTGTTTCAAATGAATATTTTATATTATTAAAAATAATTGAAATTTGTTGTTTATTGTTAAAAAAATATTGATTAACTATTTTTAAATTAGAATTATCATTGCCTATTGAAAGAGTTTTAATTTTTTTTTTTTTTGCTATGTTTTGTAATTTTTTTGAGAACCAAAGATTGTTTTCATAAATTATGAGTGCATTTTTTTTCATTAATTTATTAAATAAAATCATTTTTGAGTCAAAATAATTTTTAAATGTTTTGTGGTAGTCTAGGTGATCTCTTGATAAATTAGTAAATATTCCAATATCAAATTGATTTCCATGCAACCTGTATTGTTTAAGTCCATGACTTGAAGCTTCTAAAATAATGTTATTTATTTTTTTAGTTTTAAGATTTGTTAAAGTTTTATTCAAATTTATTGGATCTAAAGTCGTATTATCAGTTGTAAAATTTGATTTTGGAGTATTGATCCCCAAAGTTCCAATTGATGCTGCCTTAACGTTGTTTAGTTTTAAAATTTGAAAATAAAAATTAGCTATTGATGATTTTCCATTAGTTCCAGTTACAGCAACTAGGTTATTAGGTTTATTTTTATAAAATTTACTTGCCGCCTCAGATAATAACTTTCTTGGATTTTTATTGTAGATATATAATATATTTTTTTTAAAACCCTCAAATTTATTATCAGAAATTATTGTTTTTGCTCCTTTTTTTATTGCATCCTCTATAAAATTATTTCCATTTTTTTTTTTTACCTTTTAACGCAAAAAAAATATCTCCTTTATTAATTTCATTGCTATCTGAACAAATCCCAGAAAATTTGTGGGCTTTAAAATTTTTTTCTAGTTTATTGATTATGTTTCCTAATTGCATTTAATAAAAAATAAAATCCTAGTATTTTGTGGCTAAAATTGGTCCAATTTTTTCTATAATTTTTCCAGCTATTTCAACAGTTGTCCATCCGGCAGTATTTCTCCAATTCCCTTTGTACTTCCAACCGCTTCCATCTTTATATTCATAAATATACTCTTTGTTTGGTTTTGGCTCATCTAATAAAACAACTAAAACATATTTGGGACTTGAGGCGGGAAAAATAGATGCAAAAGTATTTACTACAGCATTAGAATATCCTCCAATTGTAGTTTTTTGAGCTGTTCCAGTTTTCCCTGCAACTTCATACCCATTAATATTCGCAAAGCCTGCAGTACCATCTTTGGTAGAAACAACTTTTCTTAATATTGGGTTTATTTTTTCTGAAATCCCTTCTTTTAAAATTCTTTTTTTATTTTCAATAGTATTGTTTTTTTTTATCAACGTAGGTTTTATTTCAAAACCTCCATTAGATATAATTGCATATCCCTTCGATAATTGTAAAAGTGTAGTTGTTATTCCGTGGCCAAAAGATGCTGTTGCTAATTTACATTTGCCCCAATTAAAAGGTATTGGAGATCCCATTTCTTCTATGTCAAATTCTAATTTATTCAAAACACCAATCTTTGCTAAAAAAAGCTTTAATTTATCTGCCCCTAATTTTTGTCCTATTCTAACTGATCCTATATTTCCTGACCTTATTAAGATTTGTTCTGCCGTTAAATCAGATGGAATTTTATCATCATATTCGCCAATAATATTTTTCCCACATTTAATTTTTTTTTTTAAATTATTAAATTGAGTATTTGTTTCAATAATCCCCTCATTCAATCCTGCGGCAAATGTAAATGTTTTAAAAACTGAACCAAATTCATAAACTCCTTTAGTTGCTCTATTAATATATTTTGTGTCTTGAATTTCTTGTCTTTTATTTAAATCAAAGTCTGGCAAAGAAACCATTGAAAGAATTTCTCCGTTATGAACATTCATTAAAATAGCAGCACTACCAATGTTATTAAAAATTTCTTTGGCTTTGAAAAGTTCTTTTCTAATTAAGTATTGTAAATCAGTATCAACTGTCAATTTAATAGAATCTTTTGAAGTTCTTAACTGGTTATCAAAATACTTTTCTATTCCGGAGATTCCGTTATTATCATCATCTATCTGACCAATTATATGACTAAAAAGCTCTTTATGAGGATAGATTCTTGAAATTTTTTGTTCTTCTATTATTGATTTGTCTCCTAATAAAAAAAGTTTATCATATTTTTCTTGTCTAATTGTTTTTTCTAAATAAAAAAATTTATCAGCATCAATTTTTTTGGAAATTTCTTCAAAATTTTTTTCAGGAAAGATCAGTTTTAAATTAATTAATAGTTTTTCTTTATTAATTATTGATTTTGGATTTATTCCTACATTAGTGGTAATGATGCTTTTAGATAAAATATTGCCCTCTCTATCTAAAATACTCGATCTAAAGTTTGATTTTTTATCTAAATTTAAATTTACCTTAATCTCCAATGAGCCTAAATAAATGACCTTGATTGAAAAAATACTAGAAATAATTAAAAATAAAAAAAAAATAAATGCAATTCTATTAAAAGAAATGTTTATGCTTGACTTTGTTTTTCCGTAGTTAAACCCTGTTTCGTAATCCTCTAAAATCAGTCTTTCTTTATTATTGTTCATTTGACTTGTTTATAAATTTTTCAAAATAAATTTCATTTTTCTTTAAAATAATTTTATTTAGATTTTCAATTTTTTTTGGAATTAAAGCATTTTCAAAGTATAGTGACTGATATTCCATTAGCTTTTTTGGTGAACTTAAGTAGTTGTAATCAAGTAAAATCATTTCATATTTTTCTTTTAAAATTCTTAAATTCTCTTGTTTTATATAAATCTTTTTATCAAGATTTTTGGTAGAGTTTTTTGTAATTGTTGTTGCAAAAATAAGTAATAATATTGGTATCAAAATAAAAATTTTTTTCATAAATTATTTGCCAGATTTTCTATTTCAGTTAAATATTCAAATTTTTTAATAAAACTCTCAAAGTTGTTTGCGTCATTTATTTTTTCTACACATCTAAGCTTTGCTGATCTAGAAGAAGGATTCACATTAATTTCATTAAAACTGGGAATTATTGGTTTTTTGTTTATTATTTTAAACAACTTTTTTTCAAATTTTTTCTCGGGTAAATATCTAGAAGTATTTTTTGTTTCTGAATAATTTTTAAAAAAATATTTAACAATTCTATCTTCTAGTGAATGAAATGTAACTACTGCCATTATTCCTCCCTTGGGAAGAATTTTAAATCCGTTTATAAGACCATAAATAAGTTGAGTAATTTCTTGATTTACAACAATTCTAAGTGATTGAAAAACCTTAGTGGCTTTATGAATTTTTTTTTTATCAAATTTTTTAACATCATTTATTATTTTTACCAAATCTTCGGTATAAATTTCTTTTTTATTTCTCTCCAGGAGTATTTTTTTAGCTATAGCTTTACTTTTTACTTCTTCTCCAAAGTAATAAAATATTTTTGACAGATTTTCAAAATCCATTAAATTTACTACTTCGTGAGCAGAAAAATTGTTTATACCCATGCGCATATTAAGTCTGCCTTTATTTTTGAATGAAATGCCTTTTGATGGATCGTTTATTTGACTTGTGGAGTATCCTAGATCAAAAATTATTCCTTTTATATTTTCCTTCCTTACTTTAATTTTATCAATTTCACTAAATGTAACATTTTCAAAAAAAAATCTGCTTTTAAATTTTTTTTTTAATTTTGTTGCCTCTTTTATTGTTTTAGAATCTCTATCAAGTGCTATTATTTTATTTTCTTTATGAGATAAAATTTTTTTTGAATATCCACCTTGCCCAAAAGTACAATCTATAAAAGTGCCACTATAAAGAGGGGAAATAATGCTAATTAATTCATCTAGCAATACTGGAAAATGTTTCTTTTCCAGTTTTATAGTGGCACTCATTTATTTTTTTGAAGACCATTAGTTTTTTTGTCTTCGCAAAAATGCAGGAATTTCTAATTCATCCTCTTCATCATCTTTTTTTAATGATTCAAAAGATGTAAATTCATTTTTTTCATCAGAATCTCTAGTTTCATTATTAAATAGTTCAGGTGTTTCTTCTTGAACATTTTCAATTCCAAAGTTTTCTAATCCATTTGAAGCACTTTCTTCTTCTGATGCTTCATTATTTATATTTAAATCAGATTCAATTGTTGTATTTTCTGATTCTGATGTAAGTTGCTCCAAGCTCTGTTCGGTTATAGAGTCTGTCTCATAAGTTGTTTGAACTTCATTAGTTAAAGATAATTCAGAAGACGATTGTTCATCTACCTCGTTTTCAAGTTTTAATGCAGTGGCTCCTTCCGTTACCGGTGCGGATACCGAACTAGAAAAATTAAAAGGTTGAGTATTTGAGAAGTCTGAGTATCCAGGATTTCTATTTTGAATCCTGTGAACCATATTGATTACTGATTTTGATTCAGGTTGTTGTCCATCTAATGCAGTAGCAACAATTGAAACTCTCATTTTTCCGTCTAATTGAGAATCTGTAATTGCACCTATTATTAATTCTGCTTCTGGATCTACTTCTGCTCTTACTTTATTCACGGCCTCATCAACTTCGAAAAGTTTTAAATCTTTTCCTCCAGTAATATTAACAAGTAATCCTTTGGCACCCTTTAATGTGTAATCATCAATTAATGGATTGCTAATAGCCATCTCAGCTGCTTTTGTAGCTCTTCCTTCGCCATCAGCTTCTCCCGTTCCCATCATTGCCTTACCCATAGAACTCATTACTGTTTCTACATCTGCAAAATCTAAATTGATTAAGCCAGGTCTTACCATTAAATCTGTTATACTTTGAACACCATGCAATAAGACATCATTTGAAAGTTCAAATGATTCTTCAAAAGTTGTTTGTTCGCTAGCTATTTTAAATAAGTTTTGATTAGGGATTACAATTATTGTATCTACATGTTTTCTTAACTCTTCTAATCCTTGCTGAGCTCTCCTCATTCTTGAAGGACCCTCATATAAAAATGGAAGAGTCACTACTCCAACAGTTAATATATTTAACTCTTTAGCCGCTCTTGCAATTACATGCGCTGAACCTGTTCCTGTTCCACCGCCCATTCCTGCAGTAATAAAAACCATATTTGCGCCCTGTAATATATTAACTATGTCATTTAAAGATTCGTCTGCAGCTGCTTGTCCAATATCTAGCTTTGCGCCCGCGCCCAATCCTTTTGTTAAATTTAATCCTATTTGTATTTTGGCTTTAGCTTTACTTTCTTTAAGATCTTGAGCATCTGTATTAACAGCAATAAATTCTACTCCTTGAAGTCCCGCATCTATCATGCCATTTATTGCATTTCCTCCAGCTCCTCCAACTCCAAGAACAAGTATTCTTGGTTTTAATTCTCTTATGTCTGGCGCTTTAAAATTAATAGTCATTTATCCCCCTCTAGTTGTTAAATTGTTTTTCCCATTTAAGGCTTGCTCGATGAATGTTTGATTTCCTTTTTGCAGTTACCTTAAATTTTTCAAAGATTGTTGGTTCCCATATTTGGAATGTTTTACCTTGACCAACAAATAACATGCTATTTTTAATTTTTGCATGCTTTAATAATTTTG